>FPHB01000018.1_pt1 | contig 21216 bp, 17 predicted proteins | sample 1057301 | NCBI WGS metagenome assembly FPHB01 (sample SAMEA4473311, study PRJEB15554) | hydrothermal vent metagenome | biome: marine basaltic hydrothermal vent biome; feature: marine hydrothermal vent; material: water | place: Pacific Ocean | collected 2011-06-14/2011-07-23 | depth 1155 m | reverse complement strand
CTGCCATCATACTCATCTAAAGGGCTTGAAGTAAAAAAAGCATATGCTACATTTGCATATCATGATGAGATTTTTAATTTTGATAATATTTATATAAACTCTCCTCAATTACAAATAAGCGGAAAAGGTAAAGCAAGTTATATACAAAATTTTATAGATATTGTTTTACAGCTTAAAACAAGACTTGCAAATAAGGCATCAAAAATACCATTGGTAGGGTATATCATCTTCGATGGACAAAGTATCTCTACTACCTTAAAAGTCTATGGAAAACTTGAAGATCCAAAAGTTGAAACTATGTTAGCAAAAGATATTATAGTAGCACCGCTTAATATCATTAAACGCACCCTTTTATTGCCATTTCATCTTCTAGGTCTTGATCAAAACAGTTCAAAATAGGCTATAATTTCATCAATTTTAAAAATTTGGGTTTATATAAGGTTATATATGGCTCTGTTTCAAACTCATCTAAACTTTGGGGTTATAAGTAGTGGTATAGTGATAGTTCCACTTTATGGCAGTGGTATGATAAACTCAAATGAGGCTTTAGCTCTTTTGGGAGCCGGTGCTATTGGATCAATCTTGCCAGATCTTGATTCTGATAGTTCAAAACCTTCAGCGATCGCTTTTAGAGTTGCTTCTATCTTTTTACCACTCCTTTTTTTACTTCATTTTGCCAAAGATGCCTCTTTGCTAAAGCTCTTTTTGTTGTGGATTATCTCTACTGCTTTTCTTCGAGTTATCTTTGAACTTTTTTTTAAACTTACATCGCATAGAGGAGTCTTTCATACAGTTGGTATGGGACTTTTGTTTGGATATTTAAACTACATAGCATTCTCTTTTATAACCAACGATACATTTGCATTTGAGATAGGTTTCTTTATAACTTTTGGCTTTTTAGGGCATCTCTTTTTAGATGAGATGACAGCTTTTATGACCTCTAGTGGGGCCTTTGGAAGTGCTCTAAAACTCTATTCTAAACATAATGTTTTTGGTTCGGTAGCTATCTATATCTGCTTGATTGTTTTGATATTTTTTAAGCCGATAAAAATAGCCACCATTGATAAAATCTTTTCTGTTTTAACACATATACAACTTGTTTAAAGTATAATCTATAAAAAAAATCAAGAGGGATTGATGCAAAAAATTGCACTTTTTGTTCCATGTTTTGTTGATGCTATCTATCCGCGTGTTGCGGTAGCAACTTTAAAAATCTTGAAAGATTTAGGATTTGATGTCATCTATCCGCAAGATCAAACCTGTTGCGGTCAGCCTCTTTATAACTCCGGATTTAAAAAAGAGGCGCAAGAGTTAGCAAAAAAGTTTTATGATGACTTTAATGGGTACGACTATATCGTAGCACCTAGTGGAAGCTGTATCTCGATGGTCAAGCATCACTACAAAGAGCTTTTACCGCCTAAAAAGTTTGAGGATATCAGATCCAAAGCTTTTGAGATTTGTGAATTTTTACATGATATAGTTCAGGTTAAAAGCCTTAGTAGCAATTTTAAAGGTTCTATAGCACTGCATCAAAGCTGTCATGGTTTAAGAGAGCTTGAACTTGCATCGGCAAATGAGCTAAATATCCCCTACTTTAACAAAGTGCTTCACCTACTAAATCTTGTTGAAGGGGTTGAAATAAAAGATCTCAAGAATGCTCAAGAGTGTTGCGGTTTTGGTGGGACATTTTCTCTCAATGAGAGTGATCTCTCTATCGCGATGGGTAAGGATAAACTAGCAAACTTCAGAGCCTCAAAAGCGGACTATCTTGTAGGCTATGATAACTCCTGCCTTATGCATCTAGCCTCGATAGACCCAACAGTGAAGATCCTTCATGTAGTAGAGATTTTAGCAGGAGTTAGTGATGAAACTTTTTGACGATCACATATGGCTCAATGAAGCACTGGGATTTGTCGCCAACAAAAGGATCACTTCAAGCAGACGCATCCCAGAGTGGGAGGTGCTACGCACAAAAGCTTCAAATATCAAAGCCCATACCATCACTCACTTAGATACTTATCTTGAGATATTTGAAAAAAATGCTCTTAAAAATGGTATAAAGGTTCACTGGGCAGTTGATGCGAAAGAGCATAACTTGATAGTAGAGAAGATCCTGCACAAACACAGAGCAAAAAAGATAGTCAAAAGCAAATCAATGCTAACGGAGGAGTGTGGACTCAATGCTTCTCTTGAGTCAAAAGGGTATGAGGTTATAGATACAGATCTAGGTGAGCGTATCGTTCAACTAGCAAAACAACGCCCCTCACATATCGTTCTTCCAGCTATTCACCTTAAAAAAGAGCAAGTTGCAACCATCTTCCAGCAGACAAATAGTGATCCAGAGTATCTCACACAATATGCAAGAGAGAGCTTACGCAAAGAGTTTGAGAGTGCAGATGCAGCCATAACTGGAGTTAATTTTGCTATAGCTAATGAGGGAGCATTTGTTGTTTGTACCAATGAGGGCAATGCAGATCTTGGCACTAGCTTGGCTAAGGTCCATATAGCAGTTATGGGTATAGAGAAGATCATCCCATCTTTGGAGGATTTGGGAGTATTTTTACGACTTCTTGCTCGAAGTGCCACCGGTCAGGATATCACAACATATAGCTCGATCTTTAAAAAACCGCAAAAAGGCAAAGAGATCCATCTAGTTATCGTTGATAACGGTAGAAGCAACCTCCTTGGTAAAGAGAGCTTTGAAAATGCACTCAAGTGTATCCGCTGTGGAGCGTGTATGAATATCTGCCCTGTTTTTAGACGCACGGGAGGACATGCTTACTCCTATGTTATCCCTGGTCCCATCGGTATCAACTTGGGTGCGAGTAGAGATATACAAACACATGGCAAGATGGCATTTGCCTCGACACTTTGCGGAGCTTGTGATAATGTCTGTCCAACCAAAATCAATCTACACAACCAAATACTCTCTTATAGAAGCAAGTACAAAGAGGTAGTCAAAGAGCCAAAAGATTTTGGATACAAAGTAGCCTTTTGGATACTCAAAAGAGCTTGGGCATACAAGATAGCACTTAAAGTAGGCAGATTTCTGCCATATAGTCTCTATAAAAGAGTGTGGAACAAAAAAAGAACTATGCCAAAATTAGCTAAGAAAAGCTTTAGGGAAATTATGAACTGTTCTCCAACGCAGTCAGATGATACTTTCTCTTTTCGCTCAATTTATAATATGCGTAAGGTCAGTTAAAATGAACAGTAGAGAAAAGATTTTAAGCAATATAAGAAAAAACAGCAACAAAAAGATAAAAAAAGAGCCTATAGAGATAGATGCCATAGAGTTTGAGGATAAAATCAAAGCCTTTAGTGAAGCTCTAATGCGTGCTGGTGGAGAGATAGTTGACTCTACACAAGGGTTTGATATAGTCCTTCAAGCCCAGTTTGGCGTTGCTGAAAATGGAGCCTGTTTTATCAACAATCAAACAGATAGAAAGCTCTTTACCTACTACCCATCAATCGTTATAAAATTAGACAAAAATACAATCTTTGACAATATGCACCAGGCTATGGAAGCTATAAGCATAGATGATTTTTCTCTTTTTATGGCAGGACCATCAAAAACCGCAGATATAGAACAATCGCTAGTCATAGGTGCACATGGAGCTAAAAAAGTAGGAGTAATCCTACTCTAGCCCCTCAACACTCAATACTCACTACTCATTCCTAAGCACAGTAAGCACATCCACTTCACTTGCCTTTTTTGCCGGATAGTAGGATGAGAGGATCACGATCACAAATGCACCCACAATAATAAGTGAAAAATCAATCATACTCAAATCAAGTGGAAGTGTTGTTGTTGGATAGACATCTTTTGGAAGATGTACGATATCAAAAGTCCCAAGAACCCAAATACCAAACAGTCCTAGTAAAGCACCAGAGATGATCCCTGCTGTACCTATAACAACTCCCAACTTTAAAAAAACTCGCTTTATCTCCTGTTTTGTAGTACCTAAAGAGAGCAGAAGTGCGATCTCACTTCTTCTATTCATCACTGTCATGAGTAAAGAGGAGATAATGTTGATCGAAGCGATAAGGATAATCAGCATTAAAACGATAAAGAGTGAAGTTTTCTCCATTTTTAAAGCTGCAAAAAAGTTGGTATTGTCTTGCCACCAACCCTTTATTGTTACGGTTTCTGGTAGTGTTAAAGCGATTTTTTTGATATCTTGCTGAGGATTTTTGGAAAATATATGGATACCACTATATTGATAGTGAGGAAGTGAGAGGATACGCTGCATCGATTCTATTGTTGTATAGCTATAGGCTTTATCATATGCCAATAATCCAGAATCAAAAACAGAGCGTACACGAAAACGCTTTATAAGAGGAGTTACAGAAAGCCCAGCAGGATTGACACGCGTAAAGATATACATCACTTTATCTCCTTGCGTTATATCAAACTCCTCTTGAAGACTCTTTCCTATCACAACTTCAAAGCGTTTAGGTTCTTTTACTCCCTTTAATGCTTTAGCTAAAACAGAGTTTACTTTTACCTCCTCTTTAAAATCAACCCCAAAGATGTAACCCCCCTCTAACAAGTCCCCTTTTCTAGTAATAACAGAGGAGACTACATAGGGGCTAAAATGAAGGTCTGGAAAGTTTGAACGAAGGTTTTTAAGCAACTCTTTATCAACTGCACCATAAAACTTCGGCATGATCGTAAGGGGGTAGTTCATGATAGTGAGCTTCTTTTTAAACTCATTATCAAAACCATTCATAAGAGCCATGGCGATGATAAGCACCATCACCCCTAATAAGATACCAAGATAGGCTAAAAGAGCAGATAAAAAGATAAAAGGTTGCTCTTTATCAAAACGCAAAAAACGCTTAACTAGATAGTTTACTACACTATTTTTCAAGAGGCAAATACACCTTTTTTTGGTCCACTTTTACCACAGCAGTGCTTATACTTCTTGCCACTACCACATGGGCATGGATCATTTCTAGCAGGTTTTTTTCTATTTGTAACTGCCTGACTCTCCTCTTCGAGGTTAAGACTTCTTGCTAACTCCTCTTGCTTACGCTCTATCTCAAGCTTCTCTGCTAGTTTTTTAGCCTCCTCTTCTGGAGTTTCAAACTGAAAGCGGATCATATGCAGTGTTTTGACAATATTTGCTTTAAGATCATTGATAAGCTCAGTAAAGAGGTTAAAGGACTCCTTTTTATACTCTACAAGTGGATCTTTTTGGTTATAAGCTCGTAGTCTGATACCTGTTTTCATATTGTCCATTTGATAAAGATGCTCTCTCCACGCCTCATCAAGCTCTTTGAGATAGAGTTCACGCTCTATCTCTTTTCGTGTCTCTTCATCGATAAGGTTCATCTTCTCTTCATACTCGTTTTTAGCTTTTTCCAAAATGTATGTCAAAAGATCTTCATAATCTTTATCTTCCAACTCTTTAGGATCTACTTCAAGTGAAAGCTCCTCTAAAAGAAGCTTAGAGAGCTTCTCTAGGTTAAACTCCTCTCTTGCCATCCCCTCATATATTCCAGCTTTTGCTAGAAGTGATGGGAGATACTCCTCTCTATTTTGCTCAATTTTTGCTGAGATATCAAACTCCGGATCAAGCAGTTCATTTCTAAATTTGTAGATGATCTTTCTTTGTTCATTGGCAACATCATCATACTCAACGATATGCTTTCGACCCTCAAAGTGCATCGTCTCAACCTTTTTTTGTGCCTTTTCAACTGCACGAGAGACCATTTTAGACTCGATGTATTCGCCATCTTCTACACCTAGACGCTCCATGATGGACTTGATCTTATCACTTCCAAAGATACGAAGAAGGTTATCCTCTAGTGAAAGATAGAACTGACTTGTCCCTGGATCTCCTTGTCGTCCACTTCGTCCTCGAAGCTGGTTATCGATCCGTCTGTTTTCATGTCTTTCTGTACCGATGATATAAAGCCCTCCAAGTGCTTTGACCTCCTCATCAACTTTGATATCAACTCCCCGTCCAGCCATATTGGTAGCTATAGTCACTGCACCCTTTTTACCGGCATGTTTGATGATCTCACCCTCTTGTTCGTGATTTTTAGCATTAAGTACTGTATGTGGGATCTTTTCTTGCTTGAGTAGTTGATGCAGAGCTTCAGATTTTTCGATACTTGCAGTACCTATAAGCACTGGTTGCCCCTTTTTATGAAGCTCTTTGACTTTGGCTATAACTGCATCAAACTTCTCTTTTTCTGTCTTATAGATAAGATCATTGTGATCTTTTCTCTGTACCGGGACATTTGTAGGGATAGAGATAACATCAAGACCATAGATCTGTGCAAACTCTGTGGCTTCTGTTTGAGCAGTACCAGTCATCCCTGCTAGTTTTTCATACATCCTAAAGTAGTTTTGGAAGGTGATATCAGCTAGAGTTTGCGTCTCCTCTTTTATCTCTACCCCCTCTTTTGCCTCAAGGGCTTGATGCAAACCTTCACTATAGCGTCTTCCTTCAGAGAGACGACCTGTAAACTCATCGACGATAACTACTTCACCATCTTTCACAACATAATCAACATCTTTTTCAAAAAGATAGTTGGCTTTAAGTGCATTATCAAGCATATGAGGTAGCGTTGCATTTTCTGGACTATAGAGATTTTCTACTCCAAAAAGCTCTTCAGCTTTTGTTATCCCCTCCTCTGTAAGCAGTATGACTCTATCTTTTTCATCGACAGTAAAGTGTTTCTCCTTCTTCATCTGCAAAGCCACTTCGTTTGCACGAACATAGTCTTGAAGATTTCTATTTGTCGGTCCGGAGATGATCAGTGGTGTTCTTGCCTCATCGATTAAGATAGAGTCCACTTCATCAACGATTACATAGTGATGTTCACGCTGTACCATCTGATCTTTAGAGTAGCTCATGTTATCGCGTAGATAATCAAACCCAAACTCATTATTTGTACCATACGTTATATCTGCTGCATATGCCTTTTTTTTCTCTTCGAAGTCATGAACACTCTCTAATATCACTCCAGTTGTATATCCCAAAAAGCTATAAAGCTGACCCATCTCTGTAGCATCTCGCTTGGCGAGATAGTCATTTACAGTTACTAGATGTACACCTTTGCCTGTCATCGCATTTAAAACGATAGGAAGAGTAGCTACAAGTGTCTTCCCCTCCCCTGTTTTCATCTCAGCGATCTTTCCTTCATGTAAAACCATACCACCGATAAGCTGGACATCATAGTGTCGCATTCCTAAAACGCGTTTTCCTGCTTCTCTTGTGATTGCAAAACTATCTTCTAACACATCATCAAGGCTCTTTTTTCCCTCATTAACCTCTTGTTTGATCGCTTCAAAGGCAGACTGAAGTTCCTCATCACTCATCTGCTCATACTTTGGCTCCAACGCATTGATCTTTTTAACTCTTTTTTTATACTTTTTTAGTGCTCTGTCATTTTGGGTACCAAAAATCTTACCAAGTGCTTTTTGCAACATATCAAATCTCTTTTATGGTTTATTTGTGGCGTATTTTATCACACTAAAACTACCGTGTTGTTTAAAATCTTATACAATTTCAAAAAAACCAAAGGATCACATATGAAATCCATTCTTATTACACTTCTACTCTTCATAAAACTTCAAGCACAAATCCTTCAAAACCTTACCTCATTTGAAGCTAATTTTACTCAAACAATCGATGATAAAGAGAAAAAGGTTGTTAAATATGAAGGGAAAATCTTTGCCGATAAAAATCTACAAAAAGCAAAGTGGAGCTACTATAAACCTATCCGTAAAGATGTCTATATCCAAAAAAAGCTAGTAACTATAGTAGAGCCAGAGCTTGAGCAGGTTATTATTCGGAAAATATCGAATGATTTTGATATCTTTGAACTTTTAAAAAATGCAAAAAAGATAGGAAAAGATCTCTATCTTACTAAGTATAAAAAATATAGCTTCAAACTCTACTCAAATGGAAAAGATATACAAAAACTTGTCTATAAGGATGACTTTGATAATCTTGTCACGATTAAATTTAAGCATCAAAAATACAATCAAAAAATAGATCCTGTACTCTTTACTCCAGACGCTCCAAAAGATTATGATCTTATCATCGAGTAATCTCTAGCTCATTCTCAAAGTAGATACTTTGAGATGGGAAGGCAAAATCACTACCGTTTTTCTGTACTATCTCTATAATTTTTAGATTGATATCTTCACGGATTTGAAGATACTCCTCCCAAACAGCTGTCTTTGTAAAAAGATAGAAAAAAAGATCCAAGCTACTTGCTCCAAACTCATCAAAATAGACAAAAAGCGGCTCTTTATGGATCTGAGGATGATTTTGTAGCATCTCTCTGATCTCTCTTAAGATCTTTTGCATCGTTTGAGTAGATGTGCTATAAGTAAGCCCTATACGCATCTTGATACGGCGTCTATCTCGTCTTGAGAAGTTATCGACTGCGGAGTTAGCTATAGTAGCATTTGGCACTACGATAAGGCGTTTGTCAAAAGCTCGTATCTTTGTTGTTCGCATCCCTATATCCTCGACAATCCCCTCAACTGAACCTATCTTGATCCAATCTCCTATCTTGAAGATATTGTCAGTAAGGATTGCAAAACCACCAAAGAGATTTGCCGCGGTATCTTTTGCAGCAAGTGCAAATGCTAAACCACCAAGTCCAAGAGAGGCTATAAATGCACTGACATTTATCCCAAATGTTTGTAAAACTGCTACTAAGCCAAGTGCAAGAACAAAAATTTTAAGAGCTTTGACAAAAAAGAGACTTATCTCTTTAGAGATACGCTTTCCAAAAAGAGCAAGGATATCTCCTTCAAATGATTTGATAAGATTAAACAGGATCCAAAAAAAGAGAAAAGTAAAAGCAGCTTTCAAAAAAGGAGAAAGCAGTTTATGTAAATCTATACTCATCGCACCAAAATAGATACCAAAAAGAAGAAAAAGTGTATTTAGAGGATCTATCAATGCCTTTAAAATATTATCATCTATATCTGTTTTTGTTTTACCAACAAAAAACTCAACACTTTTAATGATACTTAAACTAAAAAATTTTTTAGCGATCAAAAAGAAAAAAAAGATTCCAAATGCTATGGCAAATTTATATAAAGGAGTATTTAAAACCGTGTAGTTCATTATCTGTATAAATTCTTGCATAAAAAACCCTCTTTTTTTGAAAGAAATATAGCATCTTTTGGTTTAAAAAAAGAAGTGAAGGTAAAAAAAGAGCGAAAAATCGCTCTTTTTTGGAGGATTAGTCGATCTTTGGAAGGTAGAAGTTTTCGATCTCGTTGAAGTTAAGATATCTGTAGATATTATCCTCTTTTCCTTCGATCTTTTTAACGATGTTAAGATACTCCTCTTTTGTTGGAAGGTATCCAAGCATCGCACACACTGCACCAAGTTCAGCAGAACCGAGATAAACCTGTGCACCTTTACCCATACGGTTATCAAAGTTTCTTGTACTTGTAGAGAATACTACTGCATTGTCTCTAACACGCGCTTGGTTACCCATACAGAGTGAACATCCAGGGATCTCTGTTCTAGCACCTGCAGCTCCATAGATAGCGTAGTAGCCCTCTTCTGTGAGTTGCTCTTCATCCATTTTTGTTGGAGGACATACCCAAAGTCTCGTCGGTACAGCACCCTCACCTTTGAGAACTTCACCAAGAGCTCTATAGTGACCGATGTTTGTCATACATGAACCAACAAAGACTTCATCGATGATATGTGGTCTTTTTGGATCTGCAAGAACTTCTGTAAGCGTTGCAACATCATCTGGGTCATTTGGACAAGCTAGGATTGGCTCCTTGATCTCATTGAGATCGATCTCGATCACTGCAGCGTACTCTGCATCTTCGTCTCTTTGCATAAGCTCTGGATTTTCTAGCCACTCCTCCATTCTCTTGATACGGCGTTCTAGTGTTCTGTGATCTTCATAACCTGCATCGATCATCGCTTTAAGAAGTTCGATGTTAGATTTTAGATACTCAATAACCGGCTCTTTATCAAGATGAACCGTACAAGCTGCCGCACTTCGCTCAGCACTCGCATCAGCAAGTTCAAATGCTTGTTCTACTTTGAGTTTTGGAAGACCTTCGATCTCTAGGATGCGTCCTGCAAAGATGTTCTTTTTACCCTTTTTCTCAACTGTCAAAAGACCCTCTTGGATTGCTTTATAAGGGATGGCATTAACAAGATCACGAAGTGTTACACCTGGTTGCATCTCTCCTTTGAACTTCACAAGAACAGACTCTGGCATAGTAAGAGGCATAGAACCAGTAACTGCAGCAAATGCAACGATACCACTACCACCAGGGAAAGAGATACCTATAGGGAAACGAGTATGTGAGTCTGCACCTGTTCCAACAGTATCTGGTAGACACATTCTGTTTAGCCATGAGTGGATAACACCATCACCAGGGCGAAGTGCAACACCGCTTCTTTGAGCGATAAAGTCAGGAAGTGTATGGTGCATCTTCACATCAGATGGTTTTGGATAAGCAGCAGTATGGCAGAATGACTGTAAGACAAGATCAGCATTAAATCCAAGTGCAGCAAGCTCTTTGATCTCATCACGAGTCATTGGACCTGTTGTATCTTGGCTACCTACTGTAGTCATAACAGGCTCAACATACATACCAGGTCTTACACCTTTCATACCACATGCTTTACCTACCATCTTTTGTGCAAGTGTATAGCCTTTGCCAGTATCTGCTGGTTGCTCAGGGCGAAGGAAGATATCATCCTCTCCAAGACCAAGAACTTGTCTAGCTTTTGTAGTAAGACCACGACCGATGATCAGTGGGATACGTCCACCTGCTCTTACTTCATCAGTGATAGTGTTTGGTTTGAGTTTAAATGTAGCGATCACTTCACCATCTTTTTCAACTTTACCCTCATATGGATAGAGATCGATCACATCACCCATCTCCATTTTTGTCACATCAAGCTCGATAGGAAGAGCTCCTGAGTCCTCAGCAGTTGCAAAGAAGATAGGTGCGATGATACCACCTAGAACATAACCGCCAGTTCTTTTATTTGGAACACCTGGGATATCTTCACCTAGATGCCACTGAACAGAGTTGATACCAGACTTTCTTGAACTACCAGTACCTACAACATCACCTACATAAGCAACTGGATGCCCTTTTTCTTTCAGTTTGGCAATCGTTCCGATAGGATCATCCATCTTTGCTTGAAGCATAGAGAGTGCATGTTGAGGGATATCACTTCGACTCCATGCTTCACTTGCTGGAGAGAGATCATCAGTATTTGTCTCACCTGGAACTTTAAAGACTGTAAGAGTGATCTTTTCTGGAAGAGGTTTTTTATCTTTAAACCAGTCTGCATTTGCCCATGAAGCAAGTACAAGTTTAGCCGCCTCATTACCTTGTTTATAAAGCTCTTCAACATCATTAAACGCATCATAAACAAGAAGCGTATGACTAAGAGCTTTAACAGCTGCTTCAACCACTGTAGGATTTTCAGATTTGAGTGCTTCAATAAGTGGTTTAACATTATAACCACCTAACATTTGTCCTAGAAGTTCAACCGCTTTTTCAGGGCTAATAGCATCAACTTTTACATTTCCTTGAACGATATCATTTAAAAATGCTGCTTTTACATAGGCTGCATCATCAACACCAGGTGGTACTCTATTTTCAAGAAGATAGAGGTTCTCTTCCATATCTCCTTCGTTGTTTTTGATCATCTCGATCAGCTCAACTGTCCATTCAGCAGAAAGTGGAAGTGGAGGGATCCCAAGCTTCGCTCTTTCTTCTACATGTGCTTTATATTCATCCATAAATGCCATAGCAAAGTCCTATTAGTAAATTTATCGCTCTGATTATAGCCTATAAAGGAAACGGATTTTTCACTATGTTACGAAAGTAAACAAAATTTTTGATTATTTTTTTGATGATGTTTACTTTTGTAACATTTAAAGAGGAAACTAAACTATAAACATAAATTGAGAGAGAATTATAATAATAATAACTAGTACAAATGGAAAGAGATGACTTTTAAAAACAAGTGGTTGAATACCAAAAAAGACCTGTAAAATGCCTCTTACTCCAAGCCAACCACCTAAAAACGCCTTAAGTAAAAGTACTTTTTGGAAATTTGAGAGTCCCTCTGGAGCAATAGAGCCAAAGTTGTAGTAAAAAAGCACCGATCCACTGATCACTGCAACGATAAGTGCTTTTGGTACAACTTTACGCACATACTTCATAAACTGCTCTCTAGCCTTTGGATACTCATCTCCTAAGTCCTTTTGCATTCGTGAGCAAAAAAGGTTGTCCGTAAATAAAAAACCGCCATAAATAAAGACAGAGAAGATATGGATAAGATGTACAAAAAAGTAAGTCATTTAAAGCCTTTTGCAAAAATTCTGCGAAATTATAGAGAAATAATTTAAATAAGAGTTTAAGAAGAGAGCTCTACTTCTACTCTTAAACAAGGATCTCTCGCACTCCCTTTGCATTTGGAGCTGAGAGGATGCCCTCTTGTTCAAGTTGCTCTATAACTCGTGCAGAGCGGTTATAGCCTATCTGAAGTTTTCGTTGTAGATAGGAGATAGATGTTTTTCGCTCAGTTAAAACAATCTTTTTAGCCTCCTCAAAGAGTGGATCAAGCTCCTCAAAGACCTCCCTATCACCACTACTTCCATCTTCACTCTCTTCAACAAGAAAACTCTTGTCATAGTTAGGCTCTCTTTGGCTTTTTATAAACTCAACGATCTTCTCTATCTCCTCTTCACTACTCCACGGTGCATGAAGTCGCACTAGTCCTGTAGCTCCTGGAGGGGTAAAGAGCATATCTCCTCGTCCTAACAAACTCTCAGCACCTTGCTGATCAAGAATGATCTTACTATCTATCTTCTGCCCTACTCTGTAACTAATACGACTAGGCAAGTTCGCTTTGATAAGTCCAGTAACTACATCAACACTTGGTCGTTGTGTAGCAACGATCAGATGGATACCACTAGCTCTTGCCATCTGTGCAAGTCTAGCTATGGAGTGTTCCACATCTTTACCGCTTGTCATCATAAGATCTGAAAGCTCATCAATGATCACAACAATATATGGCAAAGTCTCCACTCCGTTTTTCGTTGTAGTTTTCTATATTTTTCGTTCGTGTATCACTCATAAGTGCATAGCGTCGCTCCATCTCCGTTACCATATTGTTCAGTGCTACGACTGCCTGTTTTGGCTTTGTGATAACAGGAGTAAGCAGATGTGGAATGTCATTATAGATGGAGAACTCCAACATCTTTGGATCTATCATCAAAAGGCGAAGATTATCTGGTGAGTTTCTATAAAGTAGCGAGAGGATCATCGCATTTATCCCGACACTCTTTCCACTTCCTGTTGTACCGGCGATAAGCAGATGTGGGAGTTTTTTAAGATCAGTCACAAATGGCTTACCGACTATATCTTTTCCTAGAGCCATAGTCAGTGGAGAAGCCGCCTCTTGAAAGAGTTTACTCTCTAAGATCTCACGAAGATAGATCGTCTCTCTTGTTTCGTTTGGTATCTCTATCCCTACCACATCTTTACCTGGGATGGGTGCTTGGATGCGGATCGTCTCTGCTGAGAGTGCCATAGCAAGGTCATCTTGAAGGTTAAGGATCTTGCTTACCTTTACATTGGCTGCTGGTTTAAACTCAAAAGTAGAGACTATAGGACCTGTATAGGTACGAACAACATCCCCCTCTATCTTAAAGTGAGCAAGTTTTTCTATAAGCTGTTTGATCTTATCATCGATCTCACTCTCATCGATAGTGTGTCTTTTTTTATTTGGTTTTTCAAGGAAACTAAGTGGTGGCAATTTGAAATTTTTTGGTTTTTCACTTTTTCCTTTTTCTATATCTGCTAATAGTTTTTTATTTTCTTCAAGCTCTTCTACTATGATAGTGTTTTTTTGCTCTTTTATCTTTGAAGCAAGAGAGATGATATTCTCTTTTTGTTCACTCTCTTTTGATCTATCACTATCCTCTTTTAGCTTATCATTTTGTAAAGTATGAGCGACTTCGATAACATCCTCTATCTCATCTTCGATATTATCCTCTCTCTTCTCATCATCCAAAGAGATACTCTCTTTATACTCTTGATCAAAAGTTACATCCTCATCTAAAGAGGTATCAACTCTTTCGTACCCCTCTTGTGTAAACTCCTCTTTTATAGCCTCTTGTATGATAGGAGCTTGTTTTGGCTCTTTTTTCTCTTTTTTTATTTTTTTACTCTTTATAAACGACTTGAGTATCTCTACTATCTCATCTGTTGAACGATCAAATAGAATAATAAGTGATATAGCAGTGATAATAGCCCAAAAAACCCATAAACCAAATATACCGATATATGGTTTTAAAAAGAGAGCAAAATCATTTGCAAACTTACCTTTAAAGCCACTTTTAACCAAAAGAGCTTGAGCAAGAAGAGCTGCAAAGAAAAGAAGTAAAGAGGCAATGCTAAGCTCAAATGTTCTTAAGTTTGGTTTACCAAGGCGATAGAGCTTAAAAAGTGGATATATCAAAACAAATATATAGACATAGGCTATATAACCAAAATAGAGATGATTATATCTATAAAATAGCTCTCCAAAGCTACCTAATATGCCACTCTCTCCTAGAATATTTGCAACCCCAAAGTAGATAAACAATCCAAAAGCGATAATAAATAGAGTGTCTCTCAAATCCAACCCTCAAAAATTTTTTAAAAGTATATCGAAAAAAGAGTTTGGAGTACAAAAAGTTTGCATCTTGTAAACTAAAGATAGTTTACAAGCGATAGCTTTGATACTCTTGAGATTGTAGAAAGGATAGCCTGATAGCTATTTGTAAGCTGAGTAAGCTTTAGGGATGCTTCAGCTATATCGGTATCTATAACATTTGAGCGGAGTGTTTTAGTGCTTACGCTAAGGAGTTCACTTCTTTGTGTAGAGTTTTCTAAGCTATTTGAAAGTGCTCCGATTTTAGCATGGAGTTTTTCAACATGTAAAGAGAGATCATCTATAAGCTGGATCCCATTTTGTATCCCTAAGTTTCGTGGGTTTTCTATATCATCACCATCTGCTCTTTCTCTATTGAGTTTTACAGACTCTATAGCTTCATCTATAGCTGCAAAAAAATCTGTTTTAGGATCACGGATCTCTAATGCACTATTTCCATCAAAAGAGAGTACTCCAGGAGAGTTGTCGTCATAGATAGAGAGTTCTACCTTTGAAGTTGATCTATTTTTCTCCTTGATAACAAGATGTGCTTTATCATCTAAGTGAACATCCATTACTGCACTACTTGTATCTACTGCTTTATCATAATCATCAGCACTATTTGTATCTGGTAAAATATTTGCAGTGGACATAGAGATAACATCCATCAACTGCTTATAGGTTACATCATCAGCTGGAGTTGCTGCTCGTGGAGATCCTTCAACATCAAAGATATCATATGTATCAGTACGATCCAATATCCCATCACCATCTGTATCTCTATCGATCGTAAAAGTTGAACCATCATTATCAAGATTTAGTGCAACTTTAAAAATATTTCCATCTCTATTTACTCCATTGATGTCAAGTTGAGTTCCATCGAGTGTTCCACTTGTACCTTGTGAGAGATCTGCTACTTCACTTAATTTTGTCTTTGATGTTGCATACTCATTTGTGCTATTTAAAATTTGAGAGATATTTCCGTATAATGTTGTACCCTCTTTTTGCAAAGAGGTTGTATCATAGCTTAAAAAGCTATCCATCACCAATCCATCAACTCTACTTCCACTGCTATCTTGAGACTCCAATCCTATATCGACATTATCTGATGCTGTTTGGTTATCACTTGTAAAACCGATCTTTCCATCTTTGATATAAAATGAGAGAGAGTCATCTGCATCAAATGTATCATCTAAGGCATCAACAAGATCTTGCAGTGTAGTATCTGAGTTGATATCAAAAGTATTTGATACACTATTTCCCTCTGTATCAGTTCCACTCAGCTCTATTTGTGATGTTGGTTTATAGAGTATCTCTGATAAAAGAGTGGTTCCATCTGCTGGAGTATTTTGATCTTTTATCAACATCTTTCCAGAAATAGTAAAACTATCTTGATCTTGAGGATCTCTTTGAGAGTGGAGATTTGAAACAGGTGCACTAAAGTTACTGTTTTGGAAAGCTTTAAGATATATATTTGCATCTTCAAGCTCTGCTGGAGTCTTTCCTGTTGCATCATCAACCCCATTTCCATCTAGATCAAAATCAACTGCTCCAACCATATGAAAATCAAGCTTTGATGAACCTTTTAATTTATCTTCGATCTCTATTTGTCCATGTTGATTAAGTGTTACATTGACACTATCTTTGCCATAAAGTTCAGCTATAGCATCTAGTAGTTCTCCTACCTTTTGATCGGAGTTAAAAGTGAGCTCTTTTGAGAATCTCTCTCCATTACTTTTAGTACCATGAACATAGAAATGACTTTGTGGATCATTTGTAGAGTCATCATCTGTATCACCCATCAAATCTCGGATAGTATCATCTCTTGTTATATACTCCTCTGTTGCATCACTTCGGGATTTTGCAGGATCCTCCATCACATCCGGATAGAGCTTTGTCTGGTTAAGATTTTTAATATTTGTGCCTATTTTTCTTGGAGTTCTTGATTCCTCTCCTAAAAAAAGTTCACTTCCAGAAATATTATAAGGGATTTGAACTTGTGATCCACCAAAGGCTTTAAGTTCTTGATCATTTCCATGATATTTCCCATTTTCATCGATTGGTTTTGTATCGAGTGCGGTTCCAGAGAAGAGGTATTGACCATTTATGGAGGTATTTGCAATATCTTTCATATGATCTCTTAAACCCTCTAGCTCTTTTTGGATAGCGTAAAGAGACTCATCATTGTGAGAGCCATTGGCAGCATCAACCATCAGTACTTTCATACGATCAAGTGATGTTTGTAAATCATTAAGTGCTTTATCGCTTTGTGTGGACATTTTAAGAGCACTTTGTGTACTATCTTTAGCCTGATCAAGCGTCGTTATCTCATTATCGAGTCGCATTGTATCAGCAAAAGCGGAAACATCATCTTTTGCGTATTGAATTTTTAAACCAGAAGATATCTGTTTATTTACATTGTAAAGTTCCTCTCCCACTTTTGATTTGTTGGGAGAGAAAACATACTCATAATACATGCTATTTGTAACTCTCATCTTCTACCTCCAAAGTAGCTTCTCTACTATAAATAAGATAAGCATTTTTAGTTCCAAATAGCAATATCGACCAAAATTGTTTATTGATTATCACTCTCTTCATCAAGTAGTTTAAGCTTAAGAACATGACGATCTGTTATGATAGTCATAAACTCCCCTTCAAAAACTTTAATATCAAGAACATAAGCTTTAACAAGAACATTTCGCTTACGCCCCTCTTGATGGCGAACCTGTGCTTTAAAGAGTACCTTATCTCCTACTTTTACAGGAGAGAGAAACTGACACTCACTCGCGACTAAAACAACATTTTTCTCATTTACTGCTGCCATCGCTGCAAAGTCAGCTGCTCCAAAGATAAAACCACCATGGATCAGTCCCATATCATCGACAACCATCTCATTTTCTGTTTGAAGTTTAACCTCTACATATCCCTTCTCATGTTTGATAATATCTCCACATAGGTAGTTATTGATCAGTGTATGTGTTTGGAGTGGAAGTTTTTTCTTCTCGCTTAAAAAACTATCTAGCTCTTGATTCTCTTTACTATTTTCCTGCTTTGTTTCATTACTATTTTTGTCCATCTTTATCTCTTTTCCTTTTTTCTTTTTGTCAGTTTGACATAGACTCGCTTAGGAGCTGGATAGCCTTCAACTGTTTTGGTTGGGTCATTTGGATCAAGGAAGTTCTCTAATGACTCCCCCTCTATCCACTCAGTTTTTCTCTGTTCATCTGAAGTGGTAACTGAAGTTGTAAGCACCTCAAATGCACTAAATCCAGCTCTTAAACACCAATGTTCTAAGGCTTTAATCGTTGGGACAAAGTAGATGTTTGGTATCTTTGAGTAGCTCGATCTAGGACAAAGTGCCATTTCCTCCTCGCCATCGATATAGAAAGTATCTAAAAAAACCTCCCCCTCTTTATCAAGTGCTCTGTAGAGTTGCTTTAGCATAACAACCGGATCACTTCGATGGTACAGTACTCCAAGACAGAAGATCACATCAAACTTCTCTTCGTAAAACTCTGCGTGTTCAACGCCCAACATCTCATAAACGATCCCACTTTTAGCAAAATGGTCGATAAAATCAAACTGAGTTTTAAAAAGAGGAGATGGATCAAAACCAACTATCTTTTTTGGGCTATCTTCAAGCATACGAAACATATAGTAGCCGTTATTGCACCCTATATCGGCTACTCTTTTATCTTCTAAATGGAAAAAGGGGCGTAACAGGTTATACTTCATAAAACTCTGCCATTCACTGTCTATAAAAGTGTCAAAAATTTTAAAAGGCCCTTTACGCCATGGCATCATCATCTTTGCAACACTTCTTATCTGCTCTTTATCTGGATATTCACCTTTAATTGTAACTGTATCACCGAGTATCAACTCTGCATTAACCTCTTTGAGATTATCAAGTCCTTCTCTTAAAGGGGCAATATTTTTCCATTTTAGCCATTTTGTTCGCTCTTTGCGTATCTCGTCTAAATTCATCTACTTTCCACTTTTTTTCAGAATTTTAACATAAAAAGTTAAGTACAATTCCATCTTTATTTTTCCAAAAGGAGCTCTCTATGAGACTTGAGAAAAAAGCAACCGTTGTCTCTACTTCTGTAGCAACACTTTTAGTACTTATCAAGCTGACTGTAGGAATTCTTAGTGGTTCAGTTGCCATACTTGCATCAGCTATAGACTCACTTTTGGATCTAACTGTTTCACTCTTTAACTATTTTGCACTCCATAAAGCAGAACAAGATCCAGATGAGAAGTTTCACTTTGGTAAGAGTAAGCTTGAGCCTCTTGCAGCAGTTATAGAGGGGACTATCATCTCCATGTCAGCTCTTTTTATCCTTTATGAAGCACTCATAAAGATCACCCATCCACAAAAAATAGAGATGCTAACAGAGAGCATGGGAGTTATGATAGCCTCTATAGCCATTACAGCACTGCTTGTAGCATTTTTGAACTATGTTGCAAATAAGACAAACAACATGGTCATAAAAGCGGATGCCCTCCACTACAAAACAGACCTTTTTAGCAACTCTGCCGTCCTTATAGCCATCGCGGCAGTTTACTACACAGGTATCACTCTTATAGATCCTATTCTTGGTATCTTTATCTCTATCTATATGATCTACTCCGCCTTTCCTATATTAAAAGAGGGCATATTGATGCTTCTTGATGTTGCTATTCCACAAGAGGAGATCGATATGATAGAGGAGATCCTAAAAAATGAAAAAGATATCAATGGGTATCACTATCTTAAAACACGCGCAGCTGGATCAAATGTCTTTATATCTGTTCATATAGTTCTCACTCCAGATATCAAACTCTATGATGCACACCTTATAGGGGATAAAATCGAAGCAAAAATCAGAGAAGCCTTTAAAAAGATAGAGAAAAAAGCTCATGTGCTTATACATCTTGATCCATACGATGATACCCAGATAAACGAAGAAGAGGACTTCTTCTAAACGATCTTAAATGCTACCACTAGCGTTGCCATCCAGATAAAAGCGGTAAGTATTAGGCTTATAAGCACGATAGCCGCTCCGGCATCTTTGGCATTTTTTGCCAATATATGATAATCCTGCGTTACCAAATCCACCACCCGCTCTATAGCACTGTTGATAATCTCAGCAAGAAGCGGAATAAAAAGTGATAAAGACAAAATAGCACTATAGACAAACTCTATAGGCAAAACCCACGCAACAATCCCTGCCCCAAAAAAAAGCAACAACTGCCACTTAAAGCTTGTCTCATTTTTGATGATATCTGCTAGACCTTCTAGCGCATAGTGTGCATTTCTAAATAGGTTGTGTTTTGGTTTGTTTAGCATTCATACCTCTTTCGTTTTATAAATTGTTCTAATTCTAAAGCACTTATCCCTTTTGATTGCGGAGTAAAGAAGCAAACATGCACCTCTCTTCTAAAGAGAGGCTTTTTTCTACCATCTTTGCATCTAGCAAAGATACTGCCTTGCATCCCATCTATATAAAAAGGTACAAGCACACCATCCCACTCAAAAGAATCTATCAGTTCAAAGCCTTTGTGAAAAGGGTTTATCTCACAGTTTCTTGTGATCTCACCCTCTGGAAATATAGCAACGATATGCCCTTTTTGCAGTCTTCTTACAGCCTCCTTCATCGCATCTTTAAAACCTCGTGGAGAGAGAGGGATCACTTCACCAGCTTTAAGAACAGGATGAAGCAAAGGCCAATGGTAGATCTCCTTATCCATCAGAAAGTTAATGCGACGACGAAGTGGGATCTGCAAAAAGAGCCAGTCCAGCCAACTAACATGGTTACCTAGAAGCAAGACTGCCTTCTCTTGTGGGATATTTTCAAGTCCTTTATAAACAACTTTATAACGCAAAGAGGCAAGAAGTTCAAAAAGCGTCCAGACAAACAAAACAGAGTAACGCTTTGCAAGAAGCCAAAAAAGCACAACCCCCACAAATCCCATCAACACAAAAAGCATCTTAGCATCCATCCCAAAGTAGGCAAAAAATGTAGTCAGCATCAAAAAGAGGATCATGAAGATATTTTGGATGAAATTATTTCCTGCTAAGATCGTTCCTAGATGTGCATTTGGGGAGAGATGTTGGATATTTGCACTTAGAGGTACAAGGATAAATCCACTAAAAACACCAAAAAGCAAAAAAAGTGGAGCGATGATCTCTATACTTCCTAAATGAGGTACCAAAAAGGTGATCAGTGTAACCCCCATAGCTCCAAGAAGTGCTATACCTGCATTTATATAGTATCTTGAGAGCTTTGCAGCCAAAATCGATCCTAATACGATCCCAAAACCAGCAAGTGCCATAGAGCCCTGCACATAGATAGTGTTGGTAATGTGTAGATAGGTTTTGGCATACTGACCAAAGATGGCAAGAACAACCTGAGAGATCGACCAAAAGAGGCTAAGAGCGAGGATATTATCCCAGATCTCCTTTTTTCTTGTGATCATTTTGAGATTTTTACGAAGATAAAATCCACCAATATAGCGACTCCAGACAAACCTTCTCTTTGAAGCACTTAACTCTCTA
>FPHB01000051.1_pt1 | contig 21847 bp, 24 predicted proteins | sample 1057301 | NCBI WGS metagenome assembly FPHB01 (sample SAMEA4473311, study PRJEB15554) | hydrothermal vent metagenome | biome: marine basaltic hydrothermal vent biome; feature: marine hydrothermal vent; material: water | place: Pacific Ocean | collected 2011-06-14/2011-07-23 | depth 1155 m | reverse complement strand
AGTAGAATAACTACGACTGCGTCAATTTTTGCACAAATACGGCCCAAACTCATCTCATTGGATATGAAATTTATTTTACCTGATTACTTATATCGCAAAAATTACTCAGTTTGTACTATGGTGCGTAAGGTCAGTTAATAATTCTCTTGCAAAATTAGTCGCCTCTTTGCTGATTTTCTCTCCACTTATGATTCTTGCTATCTCTTTGATACGTTCATCTTTTACAAGCTCTTTTACACAAGAGTTGCCCTCTTTATCTTTATAAACTAGAAAATGTTGTTCTCCTTGAGAAGTAAGTTGTGGCTGATGAGATATAACAAGTATCTGATACTTTTTGGAGAGTTTACGAAGCACTCTAGCAACACTCATAGACTCCTCTCCACTCAGATTGGCATCGATCTCATCAAGGATTAACACACCACCACTATCACTTAAAAACTCTGACTTAAGTACAAGTATAGCTAGACGCAAACGATTAAACTCACCAGTACTTACCTTTGAGAGTTCAGTATCATTGAGCTTTAGTTTTACTATATCAAAGCCATCAAGGTTTATCTTTGATCTCTCCATAGAGAGAGAAACATTTTGTAAATAGAGCTGCTTTGTGTATCTGTTGAGATCTTTACTAAAGTTTTGAAGCTCCTTTTTTCGTTTTTGTGATAGCTTTTTAGCCCCCTCTTCTACACTCTTTTGCAAAAGATGTACACTTTTTTCTAGCTCCTCTTTTTCAAACTCAATATTTTCATACTTTTTAAGCTCTTCCTTTTTTTTCTCTTTATAAGCAAGTGCCTCCTCTATAGAGCCATACTTTCTCTTTAGATCACTGAGTGCTTCAAGACGATCAAGCACCTCCTCCACATCGATCTCATCAAGTGCACTAAAACGCTCACTTGCACTTTCTAACTTAGAACGCAACTCATTCATAACATCATCAAAAAAAGCACTCTCTTCATCTAATAGTTCTAGTGCTTCTGTTACAACATACTCCATCTCAAAGATTGCATTTGCCTTTTGGATACTCTCTAAAACCTTCTCCTTTTTAGAGAGCTCTTTTTTGATTTGCAAAAGCTCCTCATACTCCCCAAGTTTTGGAGAAACACTCTCTATCTTCTCTATCTCAAACGATGCAAACTCCTTAAGTTCAACGATGCGTTTTTGCTCATCCTCGATTTTTAAAAGTGCTCTATTTGCCTCTTGAAGCTTTGCAAAATCTAGTCTTAATGTTGATTTGATCTTCTCTAGCTCTTTATCATACTTTGCTATACGTCTATCAAGGATATCAAGAAGATTACTATTTTCAAAGTCACTATAATCTTTTAGGCTTAGATGTCTTAGATGTGAAGTGGCGATTTTGGCTATGCTCTTTTTAGAGACACTTTGATTATTCATAAAGTAGCGAGTTTTCTCCTTTTTGATCTGTTTGAAGATATTTATCTCTTCACTCTCTATACCACACTCTCTATCAAGCTCCCAAGTAACACTTGATTCGCACAGTGATGCATCAGATGAAGAGAGTCCAAAAGAGGAGAGGATCGCATCCATAAGTATAGACTTTCCACTTCCACTAGGTCCACTAAAGACTATAAGTCCATTTTTTAGATTGAGTTCAACCTCTTTAAAACTAAGAAAATCTTTGAGATAAAAGCGTTCTATCATCTCATCACCCACATATTTTTTTGAGTATTATACAGTGTAATTCCAAAATATTAATTTTAGATTGCAATATGCCATATTTTTTATGATATCATTTCTAAAAAATTATTAGTAGGAGCTAAAAAATGTTTGATGATCTTTTTAATTTTTCTATGCAACGCACACGAAAACAGGCTTTAGGGTTCTACTTTGCCTATTCTATATTTACGATTATGTTTCTTTTTATCTTTGGGATTGTTATGGCACTTATCTTTGGAGAGCAAATCGTACCTCAAGCAACCCAAATAGGAAGATCTTTTGCAATACTTGTGCCTCTTATGCTCTCTTTTGAGATCCTTCGCCAAAAGAGAAGCTTTAGTTTTGTTAATGTTCTGATCGCTTTTGCAAGTGGAATCTTAGGAGTACTTGGGATCTTTTTTGGATTGCTTCCAACAGCATACCTTACGACGCTTCCTTCACGCTAAAAAGCTCTCTATATCCTCTACTATCTCATCTACCGCTTTAGTAGCTGGTTTAAAGAGTGTCTTGTCAAAGAGTTGATGCTCTATAGCACTACTCTCTTCAAGGTTGTTAAGGATAGAGTGCTCTATAAAGTTTGCCATTGTATTGACTCCTATGACATTTCCGCTAGTACCGACAACAACGATAAACTCACAATCTTGTATCTCTTGATTTAGCCTCTCATACATTGGAGCCATTTCGCCAAAAAAGATGATGTTGGGTCGAAGTTTTTCACCACACTTCGGGCAAAAACCGTTATGAAAATCATAGATACTTTTATAACCAATATCAAAGATAGCTGCACATGCTCCATTACGACATCTAACTTCAGGTAAAAAGCCATGTAAATGGATAACTTCCTCTTTTGTCAGACCAGCTTTTTCAAAAAGATCATCCACATTTTGCGTAATGATAGCTATCTCATGTGGATGTCTTTTTTTGAGTTTGGCATACTCTCTATGTGCTTTATTTGGCTCTTTTGTAGCAAGTTCAGCTCTTCTTTTGTCATAAAACTCCAAAGTAAGTGCTTCATTTTTATCCAAACTATCATAGTTACAAACGACACTCACATCATACTGATCCCATAATCCACCACTATCTCTAAAGGTGCTGATCCCACTCTCGGCACTCAGACCTGCTCCGCTTAAGATCACTACTTTTGCCATATATTGCTCCACAACCAATTGATGCTATAATTTTATCATGAAACGATACAACCATCCATTTTCCCCTATCGTTTTTGATGATAGCGTGATCCTCATTTTAGGCACTTTTCCTTCTTTAGACTCCTTTGAGCAGAACTTCTACTATGCACATAAACGTAACCAGTTTTGGAAGATCTTAAGTGATATTTTTAAGATGCCAACAGATACGATACCAGAACGCATAGAGCTTCTAAAAAAGCACAAAATTGCTTTATGGGATATCATAGCCTCATGTGAGCGTAAAAACTCTAGTGATGCTAATCTCAAAAAGATAGAACTCAACGATATCTCCGCTCTACTTGCAGCTTACCCAACTATAGAACATATCGCCTTTACAGGGAAAAAAGCAGAACAACTATATAATAAACTATATAGTGATCTACCCATAAAAACGACAACACTTCCATCACCCTCACCAGCCTATGCAATGATCTCATATGATGAAAAAAAAGAGAAGTATGAGGCGTTGTTAAAGTTTTTTAGATAAAATTAGGCAATTTTTCCACGATAAAGGTAATAGATGGATATTGTTACAGGTTCAACAACGGCACTTATCACGCCTTTTAAAAACGCTAAACTTGATGAAGCAAAGTATGCTCAGTTGATACAAAGACAGATAGATAACGGCATCGATGCAGTCTGTCCGGTTGGTACAACAGGAGAGAGTGCAACACTTACACATGATGAACATAAGCGATGTATAGAGATTGCAGTAGAGGTGTGCAAAGATACCAAAACAAAAGTACTCGCAGGTGCTGGAAGCAATGCAACACATGAAGCCATAGAGATCGCTAAACATGCACAAGAGTGTGGGGTTGATGCTATCTTCTCTGTTAGTCCATACTATAATAAACCATCACAAGAGGGACTCTATCAACACTACAAAGCTATCGCTTCGGCAGTACCAGAGCTTCCATTTATGCTCTATAATGTTCCGGGTCGAACAGGTGTGGATATCCAAGCAGACACTGCTATCAGACTCTTTGATGATGTGCCAAATATCTATGGTATCAAAGAGGCTACTGGGAGTTTAGAACGAACGATAGAGCTACTCTCAAGACGACCAGAACTCAAAGTCTTTAGTGGAGATGATGCTATAGACTATCCTATCCTTGCAAATGGTGGAGCTGGGATCACAAGCGTAACGGCAAACATCCTGCCAGATCTTAAGTCTGAGCTGGTTGCTTCGGCACTAAGTGGAGACTTTAAAAGATCAAAAGAGTTAAATGACAAACTCTACCCTATCAACAAAGTACTCTTTTGTGAGTCCAACCCTATCCCTATAAAAGCAGCGATGTATATAGCCGGACTGCTTGATACACTTGAGTATAGACTCCCACTTGTTCCACCAAGTGCGGAAAACATGAAAAAGATCGAACTTGTTTTGAAAAACTACGATATCAAAGGATTTTAAGATATGAACTGCAAACAATTTGAAGGAAAAACACTCTTTATCAGTGGCGGTACGCGAGGTATAGGTAAAGCGATCGTTTACGCTTTTGCCAAAGAGGGATGTAATGTTGCATTTACCTACGCTTCAAAAAGTGAAACTGCCGAAGAGATCGTCAAAGATCTTGAAGCTAACTATGGAGTAAAATCTCGTGCCTATCGTTTAGACATCCTCCAGCCAGAAACATACAAAGATGTCTTTGCGGCTTTTGATGCTGATTTTGATAGACTTGACTTCTTTATCTCAAATGCCATCATCAGTGGTCGCTCTGTTGTTGGTGGATTTGGTCCATTTATGCGTCTAAAGCCTAGAGGTCTTAATAACATCTGGACGGCAACTGTCGATGCTTTTGTTGTTGGAGCACAAGAGGCAGCAAAGAGGATGGAGAAAGTTGGTGGTGGAAGCATCATCTCTATAAGTAGTACCGGAAACCTTATCTACACACCAAACTATGCCGGACATGGTGCTAACAAAGCAGCAGTAGAGGCGATGGTACGCTACGCGGCAGCCGAACTGGGTGAAAAAGGGATCCGTGTCAATGCCGTAAGTGGTGGACCTATCGACACGGACGCTCTAAGAGCCTTTCCAAACTATGATGAAGTACGTGCTGAAACAGAGCGAAGAAGTCCACTCAATCGTATGGGACAACCAGAAGATCTTAGTGGAGCTTGTAAGTTTCTCTGTAGTGATGAAGCGAGTTGGGTAACAGGACATACGCTCATCGTCGATGGAGGGACTACCTTCCAGTAAGGAAAAAATTATGGGTGCAAAAGAGTTAGCTAACTATACATATGATGAGTATCTGCAAATAGACGCCTCTACACCTGAGAGTGAGCGCTATGAGCTGATATTTGGTCATATTTATATGATGAGTGGTGCAAGTGCTTTGCATCAAGATATTGTCGGCTCTATTTTTTATATTTTAAAGAGATTACAACAAGAGACAAAGTGTAAACCACGCTTAGCACCCTTTGATCTAAAAGTAGAGTGTCAAGGGAGCACTAATGTCGTACAACCGGATCTTTTGCTCTACTGCAAAGAGGAGAGACTTCCTTGTGCTATCTTTGAAGTGCTCTCTCCTTCTACAGCCTATAAAGATAAAACAGTTAAAAAAGATCTTTATGAATCGTGTGGAGTGCAAAACTACTTTATAGTCGATCCTAAAGCTAAAACGATCGATAAATTTTTACTCGAAAATGGCAAATACAACTATATCGGCTGCTTTGGTCTGCCAGATAGTATGATGATAGAATGTATGGACAAAAAGGTTGAAGTAGCCAAACTTTTTGATGAAGAAAAACCAAAAGAGGATGATAATGAACAGTAATGAAGTGATGAAGCAGGTAGAAGAGCTTGTGTACAACAACGACATCGAAGGCTTTAAAAAGCTTATGGACTCTCTTGAGGATGTAAATCTGCAAGATAAGTATGGTTGGACTCCTTTACATCTTGCTATCCGCCGTGGAAGAGAGGAGATGGTTCGCTATCTTGTTGAAGAAAAGGGTGCAGATATCAACATCCAAGATACCTCTGGATGGACACCTTTGATGGAGGCGATCATGGATGATTTTGAAGAGATCGTTAAGTATCTTGTCCAAAAGGGAGCTGATCTCTCCATAGCCAATGCTAGAGGTGTTACTGCTCCTGTACTTGCACAGAAGTTTGAGAGAACTTCTATGCAAAAGTACCTTTCATAAGGTACTACAAATTCCCAAAAAAAGGCATCTATGCTCAATCTACCAAATATTTTAGCCTCTATTCGTATCATTTTAGCCCCTTTGATGTTTTGGGTTATTCTTAATCCACAACTCTGGACTCAAAATGGCTGGGATATCACATGGAACTACTACTTTGCCTCTTTACTTTTTGTACTGGCAAGTGTAACAGACTTTTTTGATGGCTTTATAGCTAGAGAGTGGGATCAGTCCACACTTTTGGGTGCTATACTTGATCCACTAGCAGACAAGATGCTTACTCTAGCAGCATTTTTAGGCTTAATGGTTGAAGGCAGTGCCAATCCGTGGGCGATCTATATCATCATCGTTCGAGAGCTCTTTATTACAGGACTTCGCACTGTTGCGATAAGCGAAGGCATCAGCGTCAAAGCTTCATGGGCTGGAAAGGTTAAGACAGTCTCACAGATGTTTGCTATAGGTTTTTTGTTGATGCACTGGCCATATGGTGATCTTCTTCTTTGGATTGCAGTTATCTTGACTGTTTACTCAGGGTTAGAGTATCTGTGGGGATTTAGAAATGCACTTTTAAGGGATGGTATCAGATGAGTTGGTTTATAGCCTTTTTGGTTCTTTCATTTTTGATCTTTTTTCATGAACTTGGTCACTATCTTGCTGCTAAGCTGATGGGAGTTTATGTCGAGGTTTTTTCTATCGGATTTGGTCCAAAACTTGCCTCCTTTAGAGCTTTTGGCAATGAGTGGCGTTTTAGTGCTATCTTTTTAGGTGGTTATGTAAAGATGAAGGGACAAGATGACAGTGATCCTACAAAAAAGAGTCTTGATCCTGATAGCTACACATCAAAAAATCCATTTCAACGCATCTTTATCCTTTTTGCAGGACCTTTTGCGAACTTTGTTATCGCTTATATCTTCTTTTTTGCTATTGCTTTGGGTGGACCTGTAGCACTAGAGCCTGTTATAGGAGATGTACTCAAAAACTCCCCTGCCCAAAAAGCGGGACTACAAAAGCATGATAAAGTCATCGCCATAAATGGAAAAAAGGTATCTACATGGAGTGATATGGCAAAAGAGGTCGCATCATCTAAAGGAGCGTTAGAGTTTCAAATAGAGCGAGGGGGCTATATCGAGTTTAAAACCATCACTCCAGAGCTTAGAGATGCAAAAAATGAGTTTAACGAAAAGATCAAACGGCGTATGATAGGTATCAGCAGTGCCGGAGTAGTCAAAAATATAGATCTAGGAGTCATAGGAAGCCTAAAATATGCGTGGAATAAAACTATATGGGCTTCGACTATGATCTTTAAAGGGGTAGAGAAGCTTATAACCGGAGCAGTACCAGCTAAAGAGTTAGGTGGTGTTGTAACCATCGTCAAGATAACTGCCGATGCAGCAAACAGTGGCTGGATGGCGGTACTCTTCTTTGCCGCTCTTATCTCAGTGAACTTAGGAGTTTTAAACCTTCTGCCTATACCTGCACTTGATGGTGGGCATATTATGTTCAACCTTTATGAGATCTTTACACATAAAGCACCTAGCGAAGAGATGCTCTATCGCCTTACTGTTGTGGGATGGGTCATCCTCTTTGGGCTGATGGGGCTTGGACTTTATAACGATATCAACAGACTAATGGGGAGCTAAAAATGACAGAGTTAGAGTATAAACTACATATAGATAATGTAATCAGACGCATAGAAGAGGCAAGACTAAGGGTAAGTGGACATCATATTGTCAAAATAGTTGCAGTAAGTAAATATGTCGATAGTGAAGCGATCAAGCGTCTATATGAGATAGGTCAAAGAGCCTTTGGCGAAAATAGAGTACAGGATTTACGTCAAAAGTCACAAGAGTTAGAAGATCTTCCACTAGAGTGGCATTTTATAGGCAACTTGCAAAAGAACAAGATCAACAATCTCCTTGATATCAATCCCTTTTTGTTTCAAGCATTAGACTCTATCGAACTAGCACATGAACTTCAAAAACGACTTGCAAAAAGAGAGATGAAACTCGAGACTCTTTTACAGATCAACTCTGCAAAAGAGGAGAGTAAGCATGGCTTTATGCCAGAAATTGCCAAAGAGGCCTACTTGCAGATCAAAGAGGAGTGCCCAAATATAGATCTAAAAGGTGTGATGAGTATTGGTGCACACAGTGATGATAAAAAAGAGATCAAAAACTCCTTTGAGAGAACATATCGCATCTATGAAGAGCTTCCAGATGCGACGATCTGTTCGATGGGAATGAGTGGGGATTTTGAGTTGGCTATCGAGTGTGGCTCAAATATGGTGCGTCTTGGTTCTATAATGTTCCCAAAGTAAGATGAAAGTACTCCTTTTTTTGCTCCTGTGCCTGATCTCCTTAGATGCAGAGTATCTAAAAAAGGAGTATTTTACCCCTTCAAATGATATCAATCTCTCACTGATCACAAATGATCCAAAAAATGATAAAACTATCGCTCATATAGATCGTAACCGCTATCTCAAACGCATACGCACTAAAGATCTCCTCCAAATTCTCCAAAAAAATGGATACAGACACTTTAAAGCCAAAACAAGCTATGTAACATTTTTAAAACGCTCCAATCTTGATCTCTCAAGACTAAAAAAGAAGCTAGAGGATGCTTACAAAGATAGTTATAGAAGAATCGATATTCACTCTATAGAGATTATCCCCAAAGGGCATATCCAAACTTTGCCAAAAGATTTTGGCTTTAAGATACGATCAGGAGAGCTTTTACACTCTCATGGGACATTGAGTATCTTAACTCCCAAAAAGAGGCAGATCTTTTTTGAGTATTTTCTTGATGCAACACTGCCTGTCTATAAAAGCACAAAGAGGATAGAAAAAGGTGAGATACTTAGTCTCAAAAATCTCCAAAAGCAGATGATACACTTCGATCGTTTCCGTGCCCTTCCAGTACAAAAGCTAGATGCTTTACAGGCTAAGCACCATATCACAAAAGCAAAACTTATAACAGTTCGTGATGTTGAGCGTCTTGATCTAGTGCGGCGAGGAGAGTTTGTCAGTGTGGTACTAAAAAAGAGCAATCTTGAGATCGATATGAGTGCAAAATCTTTGCAAGATGGAACACTAAATGATATAATACTTATCCAAAATAGCCGTGGCAAAAAGCTTCGAGCTCGTGTAGTAGGAAAAAATATAGTGGAGATAGAAGCACCAAGATGAAAAAGATAGTTATAGCCTCAAGTGGTGCAAGTGGAGCCAATCTAGCACAAAAGATCATCCAAAAACTCCCCTCCTCTATAGAGGCACACTTTATAAAAACTAAGCATAGCCAGATAGTAGCTAACAAAGAGCATAACATCACTCTTCATGACAACTCAGACATCGCTGCATCCATCGCCTCTGGAAGCTTTCAAGTTGATGCGATGATCATAGCTCCCTGTTCTATGAACACACTTGCAAAGATCACCTGTGGTATAGCTGACAACCTTGTCACAAGAGCGGCAAGTGTGATGATCAAAGAGCAAAAAAAGCTCCTCCTTGCTCCACGAGAGATGCCATTTTCTGCTATCGCTTTAGAAAATATGCTCAAACTCTCTCGTCTTGGTATCATCATCGCTCCACCAGTTATGGCATACTACTCCAACCAGCAGAGTTTAGAGGAGATGGAGGATTTTATCATAGGTAAGTGGTTTGATCTTTTAAACATTGAACATAATCTTTATAAAAGATGGGGAGAAACAGATGAATAACTACGCCCTCTATCCAGGAACCTTCGATCCTATCACAAATGGACATCTTGACATCATCCGTCGAGCTTGTAAAATCTTTGACAAAGTTTATGTTGCCGTTGCCGCTTCAAATGAAAAAAAACCGATGTTTTCGTTAAAAGAGCGAGAGGAGATGGCAAGGTTAGCCTGTAAGGAACTCGAAAAGGTTGAGATCGTTAGCTTTGATACCCTCACAGTCGATCTAGCAAAAAAGCTTAATGCTACAGTGCTTATACGAGGTTTAAGAGCCGTAAGTGATTTTGAGTATGAATTGCAACTTGGTTATCTCAACCGCTCACTAGATAACGAAATAGAGACCATCTACCTAATGCCTCGACTTGATAATGCTTTTGTGAGTTCTTCAAGTGTAAGAGCACTTTTAAAATTTAACGGAAAAGTAGAACACCTTGTGCCTAAGGAAGTTTGGAAATATATAGACAAGCAAAAATGATCTCTCAAACTAGTTGAGAGATCATTTTTTTATTATTCCAATGCTGCTTCAGCATCAGATAAATTATAGTAAAGTTTAGTTATTTCATTCTCATTCTCTTCTCTTACAACAATATACTTTGATGGTGAAACAGCTATGATAGTATGATCTTCCTCTCCATCTTCCTCATCATTTGTTGTAACTACAGAACCATTAATAGAAACAGAGTCAGTTCCACTCTCATCTCCTCCTTCAATCTGTTCTCAAGTCAAACTAGTTGCATCATCATTAAATGTTATTTTTTCAATTACTCCTTGATTGTTTTCATAGTAAGGAATATAAAAAACTTTCCCAGCTACAAGCTCTTTTGTCTGTTCTGTTGTACCATTGTAGCTTGTTTCAGAACTATTTTTTAAAGATTTAACATATGCATCTGCTTTTGCTTTATCAAAATATGCTCTTGTATGAGATTCAACAGTTCCATCTCCATAATAATCTGTTATCTCAATATAATCACCTTTCAATGAGCCAATTATAGTATAACTGCCATCATCATCACCTAAAAAGATCAATTTATTTCCATCTAATTGAATAGATGCAGTACCACTATCTTCAGGATCATAAAAATCTGTCCATTTTAGATTTGTTAGGTCTTTAGAAAATTCTGCTTTCCCGTACCATATACCATCATCTCCATTTCCTACAACATAGAAAGTTTTTCCTGCTATAAACTCTTTTGTTACCTCAGCTTCTGTATTTTTCAAGTGTTCTTGAACCTCTTCAAGAGTTCGAACTCTTCCTTTAAATTTGTCTTCTCCAACTTTTTGTTTTACCTCTTCGACAACAGTATCAAGATGTTTAACCACTTCATCCACTTTTGGAGTTGTAACATTTAAGTTCTTTATAGCTTCTTCTACTGCCTGTGCTACCTCTTTAGATATCTGAATACCATTGCTTACATTACCATCTGTATCGATTGACTGAAGGAGTTGTGCTACTGTAGTGTTATTTTCAACAATCTTAGTCCCATCTGCAAGATCAGATGCTGGAACACTTCTTAGTGGTATATTATTGAGTTTGAAGGTACAATCCTGCCCTTTTTCAAAAACAAACTTCCCATCACTACCTGTTACACCACTTCTATTTCCACAAGTATAATCTACACCTGCTACAGCACTATCTACATAGTACCCTGTCCCTGTTTGCGTATTATCACTACTATCACTTCCTCCACAACCAACTAAAGAAAAAAGTGCCAGTGCGGCAATACCACTTAAAACTATACTTTTTTTCATAATTTACTCCTTACATTTATTATAGTAGTATATCATACTATTAAGCAGTTGCTTACTTAGTTTTTCTACAACAGTTTACAAATGTTACTTTTTGTAATGTCTTAAAAAATGGAGTATTGATGTATATAGCACTAGAAGGCATAGACACTGCCGGTAAAAGCACACAGATCAAAGAGCTGCAAAAGTACTTTAAAGATGCCATCATCACTAAAGAGCCAGGTGGCACACAAGTGGGTACAAAGATCAGAGAGATCGTTTTAGAGGGTGATTTACACTCTAAAAAGGCGGAGTTTTTGCTCTTTTTGGCTGATAGGGCTGAACATATGGATGAGATTATCAAGCCAAATCGAGATAGGCTTATTATCTCCGATAGAAGTGCTATCAGTGGGGTGGCGTATGCACTTGTACAAGGGAGTATCGATAGTGATGATCTTGTAAAGCTTAACAACTTTGCCACAGATGGGATCTATCCTGATATCGCTTTTTTATTGAGATTAAGCCCAGAAGAACTCTCCTATAGACTCTCTCAAAAAGAGTTAGATTGTATAGAAAAGCGAGGAGAAGAGTACCTACTTTGCATACAAGAAGCGATCATTCAAGCAGCTGATTTACTTGGGATCGAGCTTGTTATCATCGATGCGACAAAAGGTATCAAACAGATCACAGAGGATATCATCAAAAAGATTGATCAATAGTATCTATAACCTTTTTATCACATAAAATTTCAACATGAGTAAGATCTTCTAGCTCCATAAAAATAGTAAAAGAGGCACAATCATGAAGCCTTTTTACATTTTTAATGGGTACTACATTGTCATCTTTGCTAGAAAAGATATATATCTTTGATGTGACTTTAGAGAGATAGGCACAGGTATCAAAATGGTATCGAAGTAGTGGAAAGGTAAACCCATAGATATCCTTTGTCAAGCTCTTCAGTGAAGCAAAAGGAGCGATCAAAAAGAGCTTTTTTGGCCTATTTTTTGATGCTACGAAACTTGCTACTGCACATCCAAAGGAGTAGCCAACTACTCCAACCTCTCCAAAGTTCTTTACCACTTTGTCATAAATGAGCAATGCATCCTTTTTTATGGAGCTCTCATCCGGTTTTCCCTCACTCTTTCCATATCCACGATAGTTAAATGTAATGATGCGATGATCTTCGTAGCACTTTGAAAGTCTTGGAAGTAGTCCAACACTATCCTGCCCTCTTCCACCAAAATACAGCAGTGTTGCTTGATACTCTTTTGGTTCATATACACACCCCTCTAACTTCACTCCATCCTCTGTGGTAATACTTAAAAAACGAAACTGCTCATCAAAGGGATCTTCACGATAGAGTCTTGGATGAAAAAGCATAGAGTACTGCCAACGAAAATAGACAAAGAGCAAAACAAAAGCACTTACAAGCAGATAGATCACATAGATCAAAGAACTCTCCTTACATAACGAGGCAAAAAACGAGTCGGCTCTATCTTTGATGGGATCGGCTCATCATTTAATATGGCGTTACAAAGTAAACGAGTAAGCATAGGTGCTAGAACAAATCCATACCCAGCACTGCCATTGATCATATACAAACCATCATGATAGAGATACCTATCAAAATCTTGAGGCTTTTTTTTCAGCTCAAAAGAGCCAAGCTTTTTGAGTGTCGCTTCAAGATTTGCCACCTTACCAACTATAGGAAGATGATCGATACTCCCACTTCTAAGACCTACATAGTCTCTTAAAACTTTTACCTCTCCAAGTGCGACGGTTTGATTTGCCTTGCTTATAAGTTCCTCTCTTCCTTTTTGATAGTTATACGCTACACCTTTATCAGGTTTGAAATGAACATCATGGGTTGCCCCTATAGAGAGTACTCCATCCTTAGAAGGGGAGATAGAGACATACTGATGGATCGATGTATCACTTTTGAACTCACTTGCAACATCGATGCGATGTCCCCATATGCCTCGAAGTACCTCTTGTAGATAAGCTTCATCTACTAACAAAGAGTAGGCACCAGTGGCTAGTACCACATTTTTGGCTCTATAGCTCTTCTCATTCAGACTCCAAAGCCCTTTATCCTTTTCTATCTTTGTGATCCTCTCATGATGCAATGTCGCACTCTTTGCAAGTTTTTTACACATCTCTTTGGCACTGACTATGGCACTTTTATCAGTAAAGATATACTCATTTTTTGGGATAAAGGGTGGAGGAGTTTGTAGTGTTTTAACTTCATGATGCTCTTTTATGTAGCGGATATTTTTGGCATCGCGTTCATCTTTGGCTATATGTAAAAGTGGATGACGCTCTATAAGAGTGCTATCGACATGCTCATAAAAATCAAACGCCTCATCGAGTGCTTCATTTATGATGGTTTTTACATCGGAGGATTTTAAAAATTTTGGAGAGAGAAAAGCTCCGGCAGCCCCGCTACCACCACCAGCTATCTCACTATCAAAGAGTGCAACGCTTAATCCCTCTTTAGAGAGTCTATAGGCAAGTGCAGAGCCGTTGATCCCGGCTCCAACTATAGCAACATCATAAAGAGGCACCGCTACAGACTTACCTCTTTGATATCGGCTATCTTGTAGATCGATCTATAGATACTTGCAACAAGATTTTTACGGTTTTGCCGTAAGTTCTCATCTTCGGCATTGACCATCACTTTATCAAAGAAGGCATCAAGTTGCGGTTTGAGTGCTAAGAGTGCATCAAGTTCAGCTTCATAGCTCTCATATTTTTTAGAGACAACCTCTTTGTAGGCTTTGTAGAGCTCTTTTTCAGCCTCTTCTACTAGCAGATCTTCATTGATCTCAAGCTCTTTTGAGATATCGACATCTTTTGAGATATTTGCCACACGCTTAAATGTCGCACTGATCTCTTTAAACTCTTCACTCTCAACAACATTTGCCAAAGTCTCGATCTTTTTCCCCATCGCTACAAGCTCTCTCTCGCCTGTAACCAAAACTGCTTCGATAATGGATGGATTGACTTTGTAAAACTTTCGGATACGATCAAGGATAAACTTCTCAAGTTGTGCTAGATCAAACTCTTTGTAGTTTTTGGCAAGTTCTGCGATATCTTTGTGGATATCAAACTCCAACTCATAGGCTCTGGCAATACGTACGATCCCATTGACCGCACGACGAAGTGCAAATGGATCTCTTGAGCCCGTTGGGATCATACCGATGCTAAAAAGCCCTATGAGTGTATCAAGCTTGATGCTCATCGCAACAATGGCACTAAGTTTCGTTGATGGCAGATCATCATTTTCGCCATTTGGCATATACTGCTCTTTGATTGCTAGTGCCACATCCTCATCTTCACCAAGTGCAAGAGCATAGTAGTAGCCCATAAGCCCCTGTAGTTCTGTAAACTCATAGACCATTTCACTCAGCAGATCCGCTTTGGCAAGTTCTATAGCACGAGCCGTTTTTGCTTCATCTACGCCATACTTTTTCGCAAGTATCAAAGCGATGCTCTTTTCTCGCTCTATCTTCTCTTTGAGGCTTCCAAGCCCATCCATAAAGACAACCTTCTCAAGTCCATCGGTACTTAGACCATTTTTAAGATCATTTTCATAGAAAAAGAGTGCATCAGCAAGGCGTGGACGAAGAACGCGTTCATTTCCCTCTATCACTTTTGAGAAATCATCAGTAAGGGCATTTGAAACAACGACAAAACTGTTATCGAGTTTCCCCTCTTTGAAGACTGGGAAGTAGCGTTGATGCTCTTTCATAGAGGTGATGATCACTTCAGGTGGAAGCTTTAAGAACTCCTCATCAAACTTTCCAAGAAGTGGAGTTGGATGCTCTGTGATGGCGACAACCTCATCAAGAAGTCCTGCATCTATCTCTATCTCGATGCCATGCTCTTTTTGAAGTTTATCAAATCCAGCAAGAATATCCTCTCTTCGTTGTTCTTGGTAGAGTGTAACACCACCCTCTTGAAGCTTTTGGAAGTACTCTTTTGTATCCGTAACTTCAACAGGATCAAAACTGCTTTGTCTGTGAACTCTTGTAGTTTTGGCACTCTTGACTCTAAAGAGCTCCACATCGACAAGCTCATCCCCAAGCATAACATTAACCCATCTCACAGGACGGATAAAGCTCTCATGCAGATCCCCCCAACGCATCGACTTACCAAAATCAAGCGAGTGGATCCACTCCGATATGATATCTCCTAGGAGCTCTTTAGATTCTTTTCCCTTGACTTCACGCCTAAAGTAGAGCACCTCCTTGCCGCCTTTTTCGATAAACTCTAACGCATCAACATCCACGCCGCACTTTCTTGCAAAGCCTTCAGCCGCTTTTGTCGGTTTGCCATCTTGAAATGCGATCGATTTTGGAGCACCGTAAAACTCCTCTACTTTATCCTCTTGCTTAAGTGGAAACTCCCTGTGCCAAAGAGTCAGCCTCCGTGGTGTATAGTAAAACTCAAACTCACATACAAGATCATACTTCTCTAAAACGCTTAGATACTTCTTCTCTATATTTTTTAGCTCTTTTAGTAGAGGAATAGCTGGTAACTCCTCTACTCCTATCTCGATAAGCAGTGTCTTTGTCATAACAAATAAACCTTCACTTTAAAATTGATGCGATTTTACCCTAAATGTGGTTAAGAGATGATAAATTAAATAAAACTTAAAACAGACAGATATACTCCTCTTTATGCTTCGCTCAAAGAATTTGAGTGTATAATTGCATCACAAAATCAAAAATAAAAAGGATATAACATGCCAGTTATACACAAATATGAAGACATCAGCCAAATCGACAGAGAAGCAAAAAAAGATCTTATCGACAGACACTCTCCATTTATCACTGTAAAAGGTGAAGCAAAAAAGGGTGAAATCCTTGAAGTACATGTTCAAATGGGTCAAGAGTACACTCACCCAGATGATTTTGATCACTATATCGAAAGCATCACACTTTTTGATGGAGATACTAAACTTGCTCAAACTACTTTCGTTCCAGGAACTTTTGGTAACGAAAAATCTCATGCTCAAGTAACTTTCTACATCCGCCCAATGAAGAAAAAACTTAACCTAGTAGCACACGGCTACTGTACTAAACACGGTATCTGGGAAGGTACTCCAGTAGAGGTTGAAGTAGCTGAGTAATCACATCTTCATAGAAGCCCTTCTGGGCTTAACCCTCTTTTAACCACTTCTGTATTATACTTCTTAAAAAAAACGAGGCTTTATTTGAAGTCATATCAAAATCTAAAAATCCTCCAAAATCTCTATAGACTCAAGGCTATGGGCTATAATTATGTCGATCCAATAGATATAAATGAAAACACTCAAACTCTCTCTATCAATGATCCAAAAAATCTTCAAAAAGAGATAGCAACCTGTCATCTTTGCGACTTTAGCAAAAGTAGATCTCAAAGTATGAGTGGGTTTGGATCATTGAGTGCACCTGTGATGTTTATAGATCATGTTGTCTCTGAGTTAGAGGATGAGACAAATAGTTACTTTTGTGGGCGAAGCGGAGAGATGCTAAAGAATATGATCCAAAATGTTCTAGGTTTTTCTATAGAAGATATCTTTTATACTCATACTATCAAGTGCAAACCACTTGATATACACTCCTCATATAAATCAGAATGGCTCTCATGTAGTTCTTATCTCTTTGCACAAATAGAGCAGATAAGACCAAAAGTTATAGTTACATTAGGAGAGGATGCCTTTAGCTATCTCAGCTCTACTCCAAAAGAGGAGTTTGAAAAATTACGCGGTCATATTATAGAGTTTAAAAAAAGCAAACTTATTCCGATATACCATCCATCATATATCCTTCGCAATCCAAATCTAAAAAGGATCGTCTATAACGATCTCAAAACTATAAAGAGTTGCCTATGACACGAAAAATCTTTTCTTTTTTACTATTTTCACTTTCACTTTTTGGTGCATCATTTTTAACATCAAATATTCCGTTGCCTAAAACATATATTTTAGATCTTGAGCCTTATCCTTGTAATGAGAAGTGCCTTCAAAACTATATAAAACATGAAAGGATATTCTCTTTTCTTGCTAAAGCAACAAAGAGAAGTTTTAACTCCTCTGAGCTTCAAGATGCACGAAATATCTATATATCTGTCTTTAATCTAGGTTCGATGGTCATTACCAAAGATCTAAAAATCGCAATGCTTTTACCATACAAAAATATAGGCAAATATGCAACAACAACAACCCAATCGGTCTTCACATATCTTTTAACTCGTAATAATAACTTTGAGCTTAAAAGCTTTAGTATCGATAACGAATCAAAAGAGGAGATCCAAAAAGCGTTAGATGAGATTAAAAAAGAGGGGTTTTACTATGTGATCGCTCCTATGACACTCACAGGTGCACAAAATATCATCGCTCTTGATCCACAACTTCGTATCTACTTTCCAACTATCAACAAAAATGACTGTAATACATCATCAGAAGATCTCTACTTTGGAGCTATAGACTACAAGGCACAAAGCAAGGCACTTCTTAAAGAGGCTACCTCTCCTCTTGTGATCTTCTATGACAACTCATCTATAGGGAGAAAACTCTCTACACTTCAAGAGAACCTTTATCTCAATAAAACGCTAGATATCGATACGATGCTCTTTGAACAAAATGAGTCAGCACAAGAGGAAAAAAGAGTCATCAAATATGCTATAGCTTCACGAACAACAAATCTTGAGAGAGAACTCAAAAAGAACTCAAAACTAGAGGGAGCGTCTATTATGCTTGATACCCCTTTGGTAAAAAGTGGTATGATCATGTCGCAACTTACTCTTTATGATATCAATATAACAAACACTCTCTCAACACAAATAAACTATGACCCTCTTTTACTCTCTATCACACAGTACGAGGATAGAAAAAAGATGATCATCGCAAATTCCATAACAAAAGAGAACAAAGTACTTACTCAAACCAATGCCCTTTTAGAAAATGATATCAAATATGACTGGATCAACTATACAACAACGATAGGGATAGACTACTTTTTTAGCCTTATAACAAAACAGCCAAGAGAGTATGACATTCCTATTGTAGAAAATCAGATGATCTACCCTATAGAACTTATACAGCCATCATATGCAAGATTTGTCAAGTACTACCCAATAAGCGAAGAGTCAGAGCTTCTTCACTAAGCAAAAAGCTCTTTGATAAGTGCTCTTGTCTCTTTATCAAGTCTTTTGACTCTTCCTTTTAGATCTACATAAACTAATGTTATATCCATCTCAAAGAGCTTTTGCTCACCACACACAATCTCTTGATGCAATACAAAAGAGGCTGCCGAAATTTTTAACAATTTTGTCTGTACATCCAAAAGATCTCCAAGTTTTGCACTTGCTAGATACTCAGCTTGAAGATTTTTGACAAAAAAGTGCCCACTCTCACTATAAGGCATCATTTCACGTTTAAAAAAAAGTTCACTCCTTGCACGCTCACAAAACTTTAAATAGTTTGCATAATAAACAACCCCACCTATATCGGTATCTTCATAATAGACTCTAATTTGCATCCAACTCTCCTTTTGAAACTTGAAAAAATTCCATAATAAGTTATAATTGCAAAAAAATTTAAATATAAGGTAATATATGGGACTCGCAATAGGACTCGTAGGTCTTCCAAATGTAGGTAAATCAACAACTTTCAATGCTCTTACAAAAGCACAAAACGCTGAAGCAGCAAACTATCCTTTTTGTACTATCGAACCAAATAAGGCAGTTGTTCCAGTACCTGATGAACGCCTTGATGAATTAGCAAAGATTGTCAATCCAGAACGTATTCAGTATTCGACGATAGATTTTGTGGATATTGCAGGACTAGTAAAGGGAGCTAGTCAGGGTGAGGGACTTGGAAACAAGTTTCTTGCAAATATCCGTGAAACAGAGGTGATCTTACAGGTTGTTCGTTGCTTTGAGGATGAAAATATTGTTCACAATGAAGGGAGTATCGATCCTATCCGCGATGTAGAGATCATCGAAGGCGAACTAATCTTAGCTGATATTGAAGTAGTTCAAAACAGAATGGAACGTCTTAAAAAGCAACTCAAAGCAGATAAAAAAGCACAACCAAAATACGACATCGCCGAAGAGCTTAGTGAGTGGTTGGCTGAGGGTAACCTTGCACGAACATTTCCTAAAGCTGATACAGATGAATATAAAGAACTAGCAAAAGAGCTTAGACTTCTAACTGATAAAGAGATCATGTATGCTGCTAATGTTGATGAAGATGGACTCCTTGAAGATAATGAATATGTTCAAGCTCTTAAAGATCATGCTCAAAAAAACAATAGTGAGCTTATCAAACTCTGTGCAAAGATAGAAGAGGAGCTTGTTGGACTTGAAGAAGATGAGGCAAAAGAGCTTCTTGAATCTATAGGTGTAGAGGAATCTGGGCTTGAGCAGATCATTAAAAAAGGGTTTGATAAGTTAGGACTTATGAGCTACTTTACTGCTGGAGTTAAAGAGGTAAGAAGCTGGACGATTAAGAAAAACACAACTGCCCCAAAAGCAGCTGCAGTTATCCACAATGACTTTGAAAAAGGTTTTATCCGTGCTGAGGTTATCTCATATGAGGACTTTATCAAATATGGTGGAGAAGCTGGTGCCAAAGAGGCAGGGAAGATGCGTCTAGAAGGAAAAGAGTATATCGTTCAAGATGGTGATGTGATGCACTTTAGATTTAATGTCTAAAGATCACCTTTAAATGAAAGCTCCAAAGTATTGGAGCTTATCTATGCACAACCCGTTTGATCGGTGGTTTGTATTTTGGATCTTTTCCCTCTACTGTCCATAACTCTTTTGCTTTATGGCTGAGTGTTTTAAAGAAGTCATCCTCAACCAACTCAAAATCTTTAAAAGTCTCTAATAGTAGCTCTCTCTCCTCTTCAAAGCTTAACTCTTTTGAAGGCTTTGGCAGAGGTATCTGCGTATGGCGTTCTAAGTTGGCTATATGCCAAAGAGCTAAAAAGCGATTGGAGTAGTATCGAAGCACCTCTTTGCTGTACTCTTCGAAGTTTTTGAACCCTGATTTGAGATAAAGCTCGATGATCAGCGTTACCGTCTCATTTAAAAATGGAAAAGGCACCATAGAGAAGAGTTCTCGCCCTACACTCTTGCCATAGGTGTGTTCTGCTCCTATAAAGATACGACATCCACCCTCAACATCTCCAAAGTTGTTGGTTTTAAGCCCTATAAGCCCTATATCTGTATGACGATGGCGTCCACACCCTTTGGCACAACCGCTAAAACCGACATAGATAGAGTGCTTCTCTATGAGATCAAGTGGCAGATACTTTGTCTCGGCTTTGATGCTCCATACGGCATAAGGGCAGAGATTTCCAGCACATGCAACAACCGTTGAGCTTTTTGCAGCAGGTGGAAATGGCACCTTTGGCTCTTTAAGACCTATGATATGGATATTTTGATCCATTCCAAAGCGGATCTCTTTGGCATTTTCTTTGGCAAACTCAGCTATTTGCATCATCTCTTTGGCATCAAGCTTAGAGAAGTTTGTCTCATAGCAGTAGGCATAGCTACCATCTCTAAGCTCTCTAAACTCCTTAAACTCACCCTTTTGCAAGACAAGCTCACCGGCACTCTCAAACGCCTTGCCAAAGTAACCCTCTATCAGCTCTTTGAGTTTTGCCATCCCATGCTCTTCTATAAAATAAAAGAGTCTGGTTTTACTTCTTGAGTAGCGAGAGCCGTGATTGTAAAAGGTCTCTAAAAATGCCTTGTAAAATGCAAACACATCCTCCTCTTTTAGGAAGATATCGGCATCTTGAGCTGTTTCGGTATTTTTCCCACCCATATAGACATTAAAGCCATAGTGATCATCTTTCTTTGCAAGTGCAAAGTAGATATCGTTGGCAAAGAAGGAGGCGACATTTTGTTCATTGCCCGATATCCCGATAGAGACACGGCGAGGAAGCATACCGACATATTTTGGATTTTTTATGATGTAGTCTTGCATCTGCTTGACAAGTGGATAGCACTCTATATGTGAGATATCCAACAACCCATCATAGGCATCTGTGACGATATTTCGGACATTATCCCCAAAACTCTGCCAGGTTGTAAGGCTACCTATGGCATTGACACGCTCCCAAACCTCTTTAACATGAAGCTGTATGCCACATCTTGCAGTCAAAACGATAGTTAGATCAAACTCTTCAACGATCTTGGCAAGTTCCATAAACTCCTCTATGGCTATATGACCACCTGCAACACGAATGCGTATAGTAAACTCATCCTCTAAAAACTCCGTGTTAAAGATCCCAAAATCCTGAAGATAGTAACGATCCCCCTCCCCTAAATTTTCAAAATCAAGTGTATCAAACTCCTGCTTGAAGTAGTCATAGGGCTTTAGACGCGCTTTGTAGGTTTCTCTTCGATTGAG
>FPHB01000047.1_pt1 | contig 22260 bp, 24 predicted proteins | sample 1057301 | NCBI WGS metagenome assembly FPHB01 (sample SAMEA4473311, study PRJEB15554) | hydrothermal vent metagenome | biome: marine basaltic hydrothermal vent biome; feature: marine hydrothermal vent; material: water | place: Pacific Ocean | collected 2011-06-14/2011-07-23 | depth 1155 m | reverse complement strand
CTATAATACCTCTTCCATAGCCACGATATAGGCTATCCGCCTCACACCTCGTGAGGCAGTTATTTCGAGACTTTTATTGTAGCCAAGGATCATCTTAATTGATCCTTTTGTATCCGCCTCACACCTCGTGAGGCAGTTATTTCGAGACTCATTTGTTGAATTACTTTTTTCTGCAAGTAAATTCATCCGCCTCACACCTCGTGAGGCAGTTATTTCGAGACAAAGCATCATAGAAGTGTACCGTTTTGAGACAAGCCTTATCCGCCTCACACCTCGTGAGGCAGTTATTTCGAGACCTGCCTCGTTAATATCACCGTCAGACGGTGACAAAATAAATCCGCCTCACACCTCGTGAGGCAGTTATTTCGAGACATTATCTAGTTTAGCTATGCTGATATCAGCGTCACTACATCCGCCTCACACCTCGTGAGGCAGTTATTTCGAGACAGGTACACCTCTATCACAGCGAGTACTCCTTGGTAGATCCGCCTCACACCTCGTGAGGCAGTTATTTCGAGACCGTCTTCGACGGACCTTTTATCATATTTTACACATCCGCCTCACACCTCGTGAGGCAGTTATTTCGAGACGACAAGCCTTGGCTAAGGCCACCTCATTAATGTCATCCGCCTCACACCTCGTGAGGCAGTTATTTCGAGACTTTTTAGGCACATAGCCCAACTTTTTCAGCTCTTCGGATCCGCCTCACACCTCGTGAGGCAGTTATTTCGAGACCAGAGAGTCCGTTTTTATAGTGCACTCTTCTTGTGGAAGATCCGCCTCACACCTCGTGAGGCAGTTATTTCGAGACTTGATCTAGTAAAGAGCTCTAATATTTTGTCTAATGTTTTGCTTTTTTAGTGGTTGAAATAACTAAAACATTTTATTTTTTTAAGGAGTAGGAGATACAATGTTTAAAACAGACAAAAATAAAGAGTTAAAGAAGTGTATAGATGATATAGAGTCAAAGAGTGTGGGAGCAAAACTAACTGAAGCGTTTGGTCACATGTATCCAGTTTATGCTGATAAGGTACTGATAACCAACCATGCAGCTGAACGTATATTAGAACGATTTGGTAAGATCAACAGTCAAGTTGGTAGAGCTATTTGCCGAGCCGTAAAAAAGGCTAATAATATCAAAGGAACACGAGCTAAGGGTGAAACTTATAAATGCCAAGCCATCGTATCTAACAATAGTGATGACGATAAAATAGCTGTTGTTACGGTACTCTTTAATAACTGATGTTACGCATATTTCATATATCTGAGCAAAAAGAGAAAGTATCAGATGCGAGTCAGGTTTTTTCTAGCATAGCCGAAGCTACGGTGGAAAAGTTCCAACGAAGTCAGATGATGCTTTATCTTTATGCTCAGTTTATAATATGGTGCGTAAGGTTAGTTATTAAAACAAGTGTCATAATCTACTCCAAAATAAGGAGATATCCATCTTTAAAAGATGCTATACGATATGTGTAAACTCCATCTAGTTCAATAACTACTCGATAGTATCTAGTATGATTGCCAATGGTTAGCTTTTTAAAAGCTCCTCTACCCTTAAAAGTAAAAGTACGAAAATCAGCATCACGCTTGAAGTCTAAAACTACTCTATTTGGCTTTACTAGTTTAAAGTCTCTTAGTAGTTTATCTTTGCTCTTTATCTTTAGCTTTTTTTCTGAAGCATAAAAAGAGATAAACTTAAGCGAAGCTAACTTTTTGTATCTCTCTTTTTTAGATTGTATGCCATTTATCCCTTTTTGGGCGATGATGATCTTGTTGTGCCAATCGATTGATTTGTCTATATGGATCTCTTTTTTTGTTATAGAGCCATCGATATTTTCACATGTTAGTGTGACACTCTTTAGTATGCGTACACTATCTGGTAGCGTTATCTCTGTATTTTTAAATGGCTCTACCTGTTTTACACTGTTAGTTGAGTAGTTAGGAGTGGGTACTTTTGATGCAGGAAAAAAGGGGTTTTCTCTTGCAAAAAGAGCAGTATAAAGTACCAAAACAAAAAAACCAGCTCTCATATGCCCCCTTTTTCTATCCACCAGAGATCTCTTTAAGTTCAAAGTACTCTTTTTGGAGTTTTGCATTCTCTTTTTTAAGAGTATGTATCTCTTTTTTGAGATAGCTCTCATAGGTTTGAAGATTGAGCAAAACATTGATGGAGTTTTTTCCATAGAGTATAACCCCTATATAGATCCCTAGTCCAATAACAGAGATCACTAAAAGAAGAAAGCTCTTAGTTGATAGACCTAGATACTTTTGGGTAAGACTAAGATCCTCATCAACTTCAAACTCCTCCTCTTTAATACTCATAGACTAATTAAAAGAGTGTTTTTCCCAAGTACTCACTATAAAGTATCTCTTGCTCAATCTCTAACAAACGGTTATACTTTGCAGTTCTCTCACCACGAGCAGTTGAACCTGTCTTGATCTCACCACAGTTAAGTGCTACGGCAAAGTCTGCGATAAAGGCATCCTCACTCTCTCCACTTCTATGACTCATAACACACTTATAACCATTTCTCTGAGCCAAACGAACCGTTAGCATCGTTTCGCTTACTGAACCGATCTGGTTTGGTTTGATAAGGATAGCATTTGCGATACCTTTTGCGATCCCCTCAGCAAGAATATTAGCGTTAGTTACAAAAAGATCATCTCCAACAAGCTGGATCTTATCGCCAAGTTTTTCTGTCAAGAGTTTAAATCCATCCCAGTCATCTTCACTCAAACCATCTTCGATAGAGACGATAGGGTATTTTTGACAAAGATTGACATAGTACTCAACAAGCTCTGCACTTGTTATGGTTCTATCTTCACTATCGAGTCTATAACCTTTTGTATAATCACCATCAACAACAAGCTCACTTGCAGCCACATCCAAAGCGATAGCGATCTGTTCACCTGGTTTATATCCAGCCTTTTCAATCGCCTCCATGATAACTTGGATAGGCTCTTCGTTTGAGCTGAGATTTGGTGCAAAACCACCCTCATCTCCTAGTGCAGTACTATGACCTTGTGCGTGGAGGATCTTTTTAAGGTTGTGATAGACCTCTGCACTTGCACGAAGTGCATCAGCAAAGTTCTCAAAGCCAACTGGCATAATCATATACTCTTGAAAATCAACTGAGTTATCAGCGTGGCTACCACCATTGATGATATTGAGCATCGGTGTAGGCATAACCATCGCATTTGCACCACCAAGATAGCGATATAGAGGCATCTTTAGACTTTGTGCGGCTGCTCGTGCAACTGCCATAGAGACTCCCAAAACTGCATTTGCTCCTAGTTTAGAGTAGTTTTCAGTTCCATCAAGCTCTTTCATCGTTGCATCTACGATCGCTTGATTAAAAGGGCTCATACCTATAAGTGCATCAGCGATCTCGCCGTTTACATTTTCAACTGCTTGAAGCACTCCTTTGCCCATGTAACGATCACCACCATCACGAAGCTCTAGTGCCTCTCTCTTTCCTGTACTTGCACCGCTTGGTACGATAGCACTTGCAACTGTACCATCGCTTAGTTCTACTGTTGCTTTTACTGTTGGATTTCCTCTGGAGTCCATAACCTCCATAGCAGTTACATTTTCTATAAACATACAACTTCCTTATTTAAACGATAAAATTGGGTTGATTATACAAAAAAAAGGGTAAGAAGCAGATAAAATAAAGAGGAGGCTAGAGATCCCCCTCTTTAGCAGCCTCGGCTATATCCTCTTCATCCATAACCATTATAGGGCTCATACCCATTGCCTCTTTGATCTTTTGCTCTATCTCTGCTGCAAGTTCTGGCTCATCTTTAAACTTCTGCTTGACATTTTCACGCCCTTGACCTAGCTTCTTGTCTCCATAACTAAACCACGCACCACTCTTATCGATGATATCAAGCTTCACACCATAGTCCACAAGCTCACCCTCTTTGGAGATCCCCTCTCCAAACATGATATCAAACTCCGCCTGTCTAAATGGAGGGGCTACCTTGTTTTTGATCACTTTTGCTTTGACACGGTTTCCTATCTGCGTTTCGCCCTGTTTAAGAGATGCGATGCGGCGTACATCAATACGCACAGAGGCATAGAACTTCAGTGCATTTCCACCTGTTGTCGTCTCTGGAGATCCATACCCCATCGTTCCTATCTTCATACGTATCTGGTTGATAAAGATGATAGTACAGTTCATTTTGCTAAGCACTCCTGTTAGCTTTCTGAGTGCTTTGGACATCAAACGTGCTTGAACACCGACATTTTGATCAGTCATCTCTCCTTCAAGTTCACTCTTTGGAGTAAGAGCAGCAACAGAGTCCACAACGATAAGATCAACAGCACCACTTCTAGCAAGTGTCTCTACGATATCTAGTGCCTGTTCCCCATAATCTGGCTGAGAAACTAGGAGGTTATCTATATCTACTCCGAGATTTTTCGCATAGACAACATCAAGAGCATGTTCAGCATCGATAAAAGCACATACTCCACCCTTTTTTTGTGCTTCGGCAGTTATCTGTAGAGCGAGTGTTGTTTTACCAGAACTCTCAGGACCATAGATCTCAATCACCCTTCCCTCTGGTACACCCCCTATACCAAGAGCTAGATCAAGTCCGATCGAACCTGTACTGATAGCATCTATAGGCGTTATCTCTTTATCGCCAAGACGCATCAAAGCACCCTTCCCAAAGGCTTTATCTATCTGTTTTATCGCTAAGTCGAGTGATTTTTTCTTATTTGCATCCATCTTTTTAACTCACTTGTTTCATTTTTGATATGGTAGTATAATTTTTTTTATATTAAGGAAAAAATTGCAAATTGCCATATTTTTAAGTAATCAGGCAAAACAAATTTCATAATCCAACAAAAGAAAAAGGTACGCCTTCTTGGCAGATTTTTAAAAGCCTAGCCATAGCTAAGGTGAAAAAATCTAACGAAGTCATGTGTGCCTTTTTCTTTTTGCCCTTTGGGTGAGATGATTTTGAGTTGTATTTGCACCAAAATTGACTTGAAGTAGAATAACTACGACTGCGTCAATTTTTGCACAAATACAACCCAAACTTATCTCATTGGATATGAAATCTATTTTACCTGATTACTTATTTATTAAGAAGCTCAAATGTTTTACTTCTTGTTTGATCATGCATCATCACAACCTTAAGCAGCTCCCCCTCCTCTACACTCTCCTTAGTAGCATCAAAGTAGGCAAATGCACTGCTTTGGGCAAGAGGTTTTAGCATCCCTGAGCCAACCTTTCCTCCATTTGTAGGATAAAAGATCCCATCCTCTACACTCCCTATAACTATGTGTGTGCGTTTAGCTCTAAAGTTTAGCGACTGAGCCATCTTCGCAAGTGTATAGTTATGATGTACTTTGTTGTTTCCTTGCATCTTAAAAAGCAGTGGTAGTGAGAGTGCATGGGTCATAACCATTGTTGTAAGAGGGTTACCTGGCATTCCCATCACAAAGGTATCATCCATAATCCCCATCATCGTTGGATGCCCAGGTTTGACCGCTATACCATGAAATAGAGGTTTCATACCATTGGCAATAAATGCTCTATAAAGATAGTCTGCATCCCCATGACTTATACCACCAGTTGTAAGGATAACATCATAAGATTTGATATCTGCAAGGAAGCTTATAGTAGAGCCTAGATCATCAGGTATAGAGCCAACATAAGAGGCATCAAAACCAAAAAAGCGAAGCAGTGAAGTGATCCCAAAGGCATTGGCATTGTAGATCTCATCCTCACTTGCCTCCTCCCATGGTTCGCGTATCTCATTACCACTAGAGACCACTGCAACTTTTAAAGGCAAAAAGACCTTAAGTGCCGTTATCCCCTGTGCTGCAAGTAGAGCTATCTCAGCATATCCTAGAAGTGTTCCTTTAGTAAAGAGTAGCTCTCCAACTCGTGTCTCCTCCCCTTTTAAGCGAAGATTTGCTCCCTTTTTGATCTCTTTTGGTAGTGTTACCATCTCATCACTTATATCGCTACACTTCTCAAAAGGTGCGATAGTATCAGCATCGCAAGGAACCTGAGCTCCTGTCATGATCTTATAGCACTCCCCCTCTTTGAGGGTTGCTTTTGCTTTTTGCCCTGCGAAGATACTCTTTTGGACTTTGAGCTGTTTTCCAGCATCTTTGGCTTTAAAGGCATATCCATCCATTGCTGAGTTATCAAAAGAGGGGAGATTTTTTTGTACAAACAGATCCTCTGCAACTACCTTTCCAAGAGCATCATCTATCATAACGATCTTTGTTTCTTGTTTGATAAAGGTAGCATCGAGTGCTTTTAAAAGTGCCTCTTTAAAAGGGAGGGAATCAAGTTGCAAAATCTTCTCCTAAAATTTGAGATTCTTATAATTATACTAAAATATACTTATAGGGCTTTAAACTCTCCAAGGTAGTTTTTGATCGTATATCCAGCTTGAATCCACGCTAGGATTCCACCTTCAAGATTAGAGACATCACTAAATCCAAGCTTTTTTAAATGCAATGCTGCCAAAGAACCTCTAGCACCTTTAAGACAGTAAGTCACTATTTTTGCATCTTGTCCAAATTCTTTGGCGATTTTTTCGATAGCCATAAACTCCAGCTTCCCTCTAGGGATAGTTAGTACCGCTTTTGCTTCTATAAAGCCTGAAGCAAACTCCTCTGGCTCACGAACATCGATAACAACAACCTCTTTTTTTATCTTATTAAGCTTTTTTGGAGTTAGTTGTGGGATCTTTTTATTTGCTTCATCTATAAGTTTTTTGAGATTTTTTGAAAGAAGAATCTCATCACATTTTTTGGTGTATGAAGCGAGTTGTGCATGTAAACTTTTCATTTTTTCTCCTTTTCATTTTTTATTTGTATTTTTTCATTATATGAGACGATATGAGCCTCTTTGTTTAGCTTTCTTTTTAGCACTTTTTTAAACCTCTTTTGTGCCTCTAACTCTCCATGAACAAGGAAAATCTTTTGAAGATTTTTGATATTTTTGATCCATTTGATGATACCATTTTGATCAGCATGAGCTGAAAAACCATTGATAGTATGGATCGATGCTTTAATGATGATATCCTCTCCAAAAATATTGATCCACTTTGCACCATTTATGATCTCTCGTCCAAGTGTACCATTTGCTTGATAGCCTACAAAGATGATAGCGTTGTTTGGATTCCAGATGCGATGTTTAAAGTGATGCAAAATCCGCCCACCATTACACATACCACTTCCAGCGATAATGATAGCACCCTCTTTGATCTCATTGATCCTTTTGGACTCCTCTGGCTTTTGTGTAAAACTAAGCAGATCAAAGTTAAACACAGAACCACTTCTTTGAAGATTTCGCTGACACTTTGGAAGGAGTTCGTAGGAGTACTTTTTATAAAGATTTGTCGTTTTTGTTGCCATTGGACTATCTAAAAATATTTTACAAGATGGGAGCTCTTCATTCTCATACATAGAACGCAAGATACAAAGAAGCTCTTGTGTCCTCTCAACAGCAAAAGAGGGGATCAAAACATTTCCTCTATGCTTCAGTGTTTTGATGATAACACTTTTAAACTCCTCTAATGTCAGCGATAGAGGTTGATGGAGTCTATCTCCATATGTCGTCTCTACATACAAGGTATCACACCTTTTACAACTTTGGAGCTTTGGAAGGACTATCTGGTTGTCATTACCGATATCTCCAGAAAAAACGATCTTTTTTGACTCTCCTTTATCGATATAACCAATCTCTATAAATGCTGAACCAAGAATATGCCCAGCATTTTTGTAACGCACACGAATCCCTTTAAAAAGCTCTATATATTTGTCATATTCAACCCCTATCCACTCTATTTTAGAGAAGGTATCATAAACATCTGCCACATCATAGATAGGTTTGGGTACCTTTTTATGCTCCCCTTTTCGTTGTGCTTTTTTATATGATGTTTTATAATCTTCATGCATAATTTTTGCACTATCAAGCAGGATTACTTCTGTTAGCTCTATCGTTGGTGCAGTTGCATAGATCTTTCCACTAAAGCCCTCTTTAACAAGCTTAGGTATGCGTCCACAATGATCCAGATGAGCATGAGTAAGCAGTAAAACATCTATCTTTGTAGGGTCAAAGTCAAAAGCCTCTTGATTCTTCTCCTCATACTCCCCTTGAAACATTCCACAATCTATCATAATACGCTTTTTGCCTATCTTGACAATATGGCATGAACCAGTTACCTCTTTTGTTGCTCCATAAGATTGTATAGTTATCATCTTTTTTTCCTTAGTAGATCTTTCCATAGATCTCATTGTAAAACTTTAATGCAAACCTATCACTCATACTTGCGATAAAATCTGCAACAACACGATGCTTTGCTCGTTTATCAAGCTGTTTATAAAAGTCACCAAAGAGCATCTTTGGCTCACTCATCAAGGCTTGATAGAGCCCCTCTATCGCCTGTGCACCTGCATACATCTTACGAACGATACGATGATTTTTATAAAGCTTTTGCATGAGAAGTTTTTTCAGCTTTTTTATCTGAGTCTCAAGCTCTTTATCAAATCCTATCGGGATGGGACTCTTCGCACTTAAAGTTGCACACAGTACTTGAGACTCTTTTAGTTGCTCTTTAGAGTGTAAAAGCAGTGCATAAACAAGATGGTTGATAAGATGAGAGCTAAAGCGATAGCGAAACATCTCCTTCTCTTGTCTTGTTATCCCCTCATCCTCTACCTTTTGCAAGATCATCGCTACTAATTCACTCTCTTTAAGATCATCAAAACAGATAACTCCAGAGTTTATACCATCATCGATATCATGACTGATATAAGCGATCTCATCGGCACGATCAACAACCATCGCTTCGATGCTAGGATGAGTAGAGAGATCAAATACTTCATCGATCCACTGAGGTAAAAAGCTCTTCTTATAAGGGTAGGAGTGTTTGAGGATTCCCTCAAGAGTTGCAAAGGTAAGATTTAAACCATCGAAGTTTTTATAGCGTTTTTCTAACAATGAGACAACACGAAAGCTTTGAAAATTATGCTCAAAACCATTTTCAAAACCATCTCTTTTTAGACACTCATCAAGCTTATCTCCGCCAATATGCCCAAAAGGGGTATGCCCTAGATCATGAGCTAAGGCGATCGCTTCAGCAAGAGCCTCTTTTAGACCCAGTGATGAAGCGATACTTCGTGCGATTTGTGCCACCTCTATGGAGTGGGTAAGACGCGTACGAAAAAAGTCCCCCTCATGATTTAAAAAAACCTGCGTTTTGTACTCTAACTTACGAAAGCTTCCACTATGGATGATGCGATCTCTATCACGCGCAAATGGATCGCGAAAATCATCATGATGTTCATAGAAGCGTTCATCACATCGCATTATGCTTTTTTCAAAAACTCCGCTTTAAGGTATATCTTTGTACCATTTACACGCCCTTCGATATGTCCCTCGACATCTTGAGGAATCGAGATATTTCGCACAGTTGTTCCTCGTTTGGCAGTAAATCCAGCACCCTTCACATCAAGATCCTTTAAGATCACAACACTATCACCAGCCTTAAGCTCTACACCATTTGCATCTTTAACGACCACTTTGTTCGCTTCGGCATTTTGAAGTGCTTCTACAAGCTTTTGCTCATCCTCTTCAAGATACATCATATCAGTCATATCACTGCGTCCAAGTTTGCTCCACAGTATGTAGCTTAGCACTTTTACATCGCTATTTTCACTCCACATTGCATCATTGAGACAATTAAAATGGGTCTCATCCAACTCACCACTCTCTATTTGACCTCTACACACTTCACACAATGCCACACTATGCTCTGGTGCAAACTCATAACTCTCAACACTATTCTCGCTTCCACAAAGTTCACAATTCACTATTTTTTCTCCTTTTTTTGAAATTGAATATTATCATCCACATCCGGCTTTTGCTTTTTCTCTTTGAAAAATGCCTTTTCGGCCTCTTTTTCGTTGTATTTACGACACTCTTTTGGGATGTTTTGGGTATTTGGATCTGATGCAACCTGATCACATACTGTACCATTTATCGTAAAGTTACTGCATCCACTTACAAAAAGAAGTGTTACAAATAAAAGAAGAGTTCTCATTTTGCCTCTTTTACTATTAGTTTAAGATATTTTTTGGGTGTTACCTCTTTCATCGCTTGAGCTAACCAGCGTATCTGAAAGTATGCTGCCCCACTATCACGAAGCGCAAAGTAGTTCTTTAGACTTCTAAGATTAAATGTTACGACCATATCCACTTTCCAGTTGTCTGTAACGATATGCTTAAAAGCATCACCGACATTTCTCTTCTTCTTACCATTTTGGAGTGCTTCAAAGAGTGCATGACTATCCCCTTTGTGCTTAGTTAAAAGTGCCAAAGAGCTCTTTGCGACCGCTTTATCAAAAAAGTGATCCATCCTTGCTCTTTGAAACTCCAACTTTGCAAAGATCGCTCCTATCTCAAGGTGGTTATACGCCTCATCCACTGTAACAAACATATCAAAGCCATTGAGCTTCTCAAAAAAGAACTCTTGTGGATTTGGATCCTCAAGACTTGCTATATAGGCGTTGATAAGATCACTCATCGTATAGCGAGTAGAGCGTACACTAATAGCCTGAAGACGATGTCTTGCATGTTCTTGAAGCACTCCGCGTGAAGTACCTCGCACTAAAAAACTAAGATTTGTATGCTCTAAGATGGAGTGATGAAAGTATGTCCAGGCAAGATCATCAAGCAGTTTGGAGTCATCTATAGCGTTGAGCCTCTCTATATCCTCTTGCTGAGGTAGTGCATCCTCTAGTGACTGGATGATCTCATTTTCACTGTTACAAAAGGAGTCATAGCAGGTGCGTGCAGCCACTTCACTTACACCTATACCACTTTGTGCAAGAAGAACAACAGTTGGCTTTTGATAGGCGATCCCATCAACTATCTCTATAGAGTTCATCTCTCTTCCTACTCTTTTATTAGTACAATAATAACAACTTCTCTGTTAAGAAGAGCTTACCACCACACTTCTTTAAACTTCATCAAGTACCTCCCAGTAACCACGAGTACCCCCTACTCTTTGCAAAAGTCCAATATCTTTAAGTTTTGCAATATTCTCTTCAATCTTTCTTTTAGAGATTCCAATATGTTCTGAAAGTTTTTGTGCAGAAATTTTAGGATTGCTTTTGATCTCTTTTAAGATATTTTTTTGATTGTTTGTAAGGAAATTACCGACTCTATTACCGACTCTATTACCGACTTTTTGAATTGTTTCTAAAATAACTTCAAGCATAAACTCGATAAATGGAGTTGATTCACCACAAATTCCTGCCTCTTCTAAAGCTCTATAATAGGCCTCTTGATGTGCATAAATGATACTCTCTGTAGGAATAACACTAAAAACTTTCCGCCAGTGATATAATATAACACTTTGCCAAAGTCTACCAATACGACCATTTCCATCACTAAAAGGATGAATAAACTCAAACTCATAGTGAAATACACAACTTTTTATAAGCAAATGTTCATCACTTTCTCTAAGCCAATTAAAAAGATCCTGTATTAATGTTAGAACTTTGTCATATGGAGGAGCGATATGAGAAACTCCATCGAGATTACCTACACCAACATTGATGCTACGAAAATTTCCCGCATTTTTTAAGATGCCATGCATTAATAGTTTGTGTGCATAAAGTAGATCTTCAAGGTGATCATAACGGTAAGTTTCAAATGCTTTATAAGCTTTTATCGCACCTTCAACTTCAAGTATCTCCTCATAAGTTCCAACTACTCTTTTCCCATCTATAAGTGCTGTAATCTTCTCTTCACCAATAAAATTTCCCTCAATCTCCAATGTGGCGGCGATTGTTTTGATACGATTTTTTTTTCGCAGCTTTGGAGTTATGATCCTTTTTTCTTCATATTCAAGCTTTGTCAATGCTTCCCCTATAGCCGTTGCTAAAGAGAGCATTTTAGAAGTAATCCTATAGGGTGGCTTATACATGCTCATCAAACAGTTCCCTCTTTACTTTTCAACCCCATCTACAACCGGAACAAAATCACACTCCTCAAGCTCCTCACTCTTTATATGATCCCCTTGTTTGTAAAAGCGAGTGATGATCTGTTTGTCTTTGATCTGTAGTGGAGCTACAAGGATACCATCAGGTGAGAGTTGATCAAAGAGCTTTTGTGGGATCTCTTTAGCCGTGGCAGAAAAGAGGATGCGATCATAAGAAGCATACTGGATCCAGCCATTTTGTCCATCATCTGTTCTTACATGAACATTATGATACCCCAAAGAGCGAAAACGACTCTTTGCTTCTACTACAAGTCGCTCTATACGCTCTATCGTAAAGACACCACGAAAGAGGTGGCTTAGTACTGCAGCTTGATATCCACTTCCACATCCTATCTCAAGCACTTTATCAGCACCTATTGGAGCAAGATACTCTGTCATCTTTGCAACAGTTAAAGGAGAGCTGATAAACTGCCTCCCTGCTATAGGTAGAGCATCAAGCTTATAAGCAATACGCTCAAAACCCTTTGGAACAAAAAGCTCTCTTGGAGTAGCGGCTATAGCCTCTTTAACTCTTTGTGTTAGAGGAAAGATCCTATCGATCTCCTCTGCCATTTTTGCTGATCTTCTTAGTTGCATCTCCAAACTCACTACTTTGCCCCTATCCCTATATCCATATAGCGTCGCATCTTTTTGATCTCGTTTTTGTCAAAATCCCACTCTAGGATCGCTCTTTTATTATTTCTCTCCTCTACCCCAAAAGGGGAGATAATACCACTTTGTGCATTGCACTCTTTGTTAAGATTATCACTACAAACTAGATAACACTCATTTATAACAGCTAACGCATTTGTAAGTGTAAGGTAGTTTTGTTCTCTGAGTTTTCCCCACCAGCTAGGTACGACAATGATATCAGCACCCTCTAAGCACATCCAGAGCTTTTTAAATCGAAGCTCAAAGCAGATAAGGATCCCTACTTGAACGCCTCCAACTTCAAAGATAACGATATCCTCTTCATCTCCTGCATCAATATAGCGATGCTCATCACCAAACTTAAAGAGCTTCGCCTTTGCCTGTTTATGCACTACCTTACCGTTATGCAAAACATAGGCGAAGTTTTTAGCTCCATCACCATCACGCTCTAACAGTGTGAGTATAACTGTTTTGTTAGTAGATGCCTCTAAAAGCTTTGGCAGTGCTTCATCAGCAAAATCAAGCATTGCCTCAAAGTTCTCATAATCATAGCCCGTTAGACACACCTCTCCAGCAACAACTAGTGCATCTGTTGGGCACTCTTTTATAAGGTGAAGAAGTGTTTGGAGATTATGCTTATAATCCTTTGTCGTCTCAAAGAGCAAAGAGCAGAGCTTAGAAATCATCATCGAAGCTTAGGCTGCCTTTGGAGTAGTTTGCAACTGTTCCCTCAAAGAAGTTTGTTTTTTGGTCATTAAACTTAGAGAAGTCATCCACCCATTTGATAGGATGTTTCACCCCATAAAGTGGTTCAAACCCAACTGCTTGAAGTCTATCATCAGCTAGATACTTGATATACTGTTCGATGATCTCATCAGTTAGCCCTAAGATCTGTCCTTGAGTGATATACTTACCCCACTGTGTTTCAAGATCAACGGCATTTTTAAACATCTCGATCACTTCATCTTTTAACTGCTGGGTAAAGAGTTCTGGACGCTCTTTTTTCAGAGTGTTGATGATATTTTGAAAAAGAACCAGATGTGTTACCTCATCACGCTGGATAAAGCGGATCATCTGTGCACTTCCTAGCATCTTCCCACTTCTTGCAAGTGTATATAGGTAGGTAAATCCACTATAAAAGTAGATCCCCTCTAGTATCTGATTAGCAAAACAGGCTTTGACAAAGTTGTGCTCACTTGGATCTTTAGAGAGCTCCTCATAAACATTTGCTATGGCATCATTTTTATGCTTGAGCATCATATCACGACGCCATAGTTCATAGATCTCTTCAGTATTTGTTGAGATAGAGTCCACCATTACCGCATAGCTTTGTGAGTGGAGTGCCTCCTCAAAGCTTTGACGAACCAATATCAGGTTAATCTCTGGTGAAGTGATATAGGGGTTGATATTATCTATAAGGTTATTTGTTTGAAGCGAGTCCATAAAGATAAGTTGTGAGAGTGCTTTATCATAGGCTGTTTTCTCTGCATCTGTTAGATTTTTATAGTCATTAACATCTCGCGTCATATCGACCTCTTTTGGAAACCATGTGTTATTTAACATCATCTCCCATAGGTTATATGCCCACTGATACTTGATATCATTGAGCTCAAAGATCCCTGTTGGGTTTCCGCCAAAGATTTGACGCTCATTTACAGTCTCTTTTGTATTTGGGTTATAGATCTGTTTTCTATGTAACATCGCTCCACTCTCTATTAGGAAAATCTTTTTCGCCATTGTAACAATTTTTTCTTTAAACAAATTGTAGGTATAATTGAGCCAACTTTTCTATATAAGGAACTGCACCGATGGAATTTAGCGCACCACTAAAGAGTAACTCAAAAAAGATCATGCTTTTAGGTTCTGGAGAGCTTGGCAAAGAGGTTGCTATTGAGGCTCAAAGGCTTGGTCTTGAAGTTGTAGCCGTTGATCGCTACCAAAACGCTCCAGCTCATCATGTTGCCCATAGAGCACATGTTGTCGATATGCAAAACAAAGAGGCGGTTTTAGAGATCATCCGCCGTGAAAAGCCAGACTTCATCCTTCCTGAGATCGAGGCTATCAGTATCGATGCTCTTTTTGAGGCTGAGAGTGAAGGCTACCATGTTATCCCTAACGCCGAAGCGGTCAATAAAACGATGAATAGAAAAAACATCCGCGTCTTTGCCGCTGAAGAGCTTGGACTTAAAACGAGCCCTTATCTGTTTGTTAGCAGCTATGAGGAGCTTGTAGAGGCTGGAAAAAAGGTGGGATACCCTTGTGTTATCAAACCTGTTATGAGCTCATCTGGACATGGGCAAAGCATCGCGCGTAGTGAAGCGGATATGGAGAGATCATGGGAGATAGCCAAAGAGGCTAGAGGTGATGCAAGTGAGCTGATCGTTGAGGGGTTTGTTGATTTTGACTATGAGATCACACTTTTAACTGCTAGAAATGAAAAAGAGACCATCTTTTGTGAGCCTATCGGACATGAACAAAGAGATGGGGACTATGTCTTCTCATGGCAGCCGATGCAGATGAGTGAGTTAGCAAAACAGAGATCGCAAGAGATCGCCAAAAAGATCACAGACGGTCTTGGCGGACGCGGTATCTTTGGTGTGGAGCTCTTTATAAAAGGGGATGAGGTTTACTTTAGTGAGGTAAGCCCTCGTCCACACGATACCGGTATGGTAACACTGATAACACAAAGCCAGAGTGAGTTTGCCCTGCATCTTAGAGCCGTTCTTGGTCTGCCACTTGGCTTTACCTTCTATGGAGATGGTGCAAGTGCGGCATACAAAGCTGAAAGCGAAAGTTATGCTCCGATTGTTGATGTGGATGAGAGCATCTTTGATGAACGCAGTTTTGTTCGCATCTTCTCCAAACCTGAGTCTCACAAAGGCAGACGCTTAGCAGTCGTGTTAGTCTTTGATAAGGTTCAAAAAGCCTTAGAGAGATCAAGAGAGCTTATTAAAAGAATAAGTGATTGCTAAAAGACCCAAAGCTTTTTAAAAAGCTTTGGAAAAGCTACTCTGTTTTAAACTCATCAAGTTTAGAGGAGAGTTGCTTACTGTTGCTTTGGAGTATCTCACCAATCTCATCAAGCTTTTGAGATATCTCTTTAGAGTGTTTAGTTGATGTAAGTGTTTGGTGCATAATCTCAAAAAGAGACTTGATCTTATAACCGATAAAGACTGTTTTTTCAGCTGACTTAAGTGATGCCTCTTTTGTTTTTATGGTTGCCTCTTTGGATTGTTCAAGTATCTCCATAACTTTTGATGTTTTATCATTTAGATGCAAAATATCATCACTATTCTTATCCATCTCTGATGAGATCTCTTGAACATTTTGCACAACAACCATAACAGTAGCATCAATCTCAGAGATACTTCTTTGTGTCTTTTCTGCCAACTTTCTTACCTCATCTGCAACTACAGCAAAACCTCGCCCATGCTCTCCTGCACGAGCAGCCTCTATAGCGGCATTGAGTGCTAAAAGATTTGTCTGATCTGCGATATCTTTGATGATATTTAAGATACTTTTGATCTCATCTGTTTGGGTAACAAGTGAGCTCACTCTTGTGGCAAGATCATTACTCTCTTGGCTATCTTTATTGATCATTTCGATCACTGTTTTTATTATTTTTTCCAACTCTTCAAGAACATTGTATGTCGCATACACATCTTGTGATGTTTTATTTGCCAACTCCTCTGAGATATCAAGATCATTTTTTGCCTCATTGATAAGTAGATTGGATTGATCAACTGCCTCTAACTGTTTACTTGCAGAATCTTTTAAAATCTCAGAATCTTTTAGCATTTGAGAACTTAGGTCACTATTTTTTCTTGCTACCTCTTTTGCATCAGAGACGATACTCTCTACTATTTGTATAAATTTATTGATATAAAAACTAAGCTCTCCTATCTCATCTGAAGATGTAACTGGCAACCGTTTAGTCAAATCTCCCTCACCACTACCCAACTCTTTAGCAACTAGACTTAAATCTTTTATAGGTTTTTTGATGATTTTTTCAACTACTCCTATAAGCAAAAAGAGAACTATAAGATTGATGATCACGATGACTCCAACTTGCTCATATGTTGATTTTATTGAGCTATCAACAGCTTGATTGACCTCTGAGAGTTTTTTAGCAACGACACAGTAGGCAACACTTCTACCCTTAAAGTCTTTTAGAGGAAATGCCCTAACAAAATAGTCAGTAGTCGTTAGCCCTTGTAAAATTTTTGTAGCGGAGATCCCTTTGAGCTGATCAAAAAGCTCCCTATTGATAGTCTGTTCTCTTTGCGTTACTATCATTCCATCGATACGCTTTATCTCTTTATCTTTATAAAATTTAGCGATATGCTCATACTCTTTTGCAAGGAGAATAAGCATCGAAGCATCAAGCTCCTTTTTTGCATCTTTGATAATAGAGTTATACCCTTGCATAAACTCAAGTGAACCTATATATTTTCCATCTTTAAAAATTGGTGCAACCCCTCTAAAACTCGGTCCAGCACGACCAACTTCGATAGCACTAAGAGGCTTTTTAGTGCGTTTAACTTCTACGATAGTTTGACGAAAAGAGCTTAAATCATCTCCATACTTTTGTGGCTTCCAAACTCTTAAAAAACTATGAAGATTTTTATCATGGATATGGATCTTTACATTTTTAAATTTTGTTCCATCTTTAAGGCTTTTAAGATAACTTCTAGCCTCTTTTAGTGCTAGAGCTCTATCATTTGTATAAAGTGCCTCTTGAATGATAGGATCCTTTGAGAGCATAACTGCTCCTACACTTCCTACTGCTAACTTCTCTGAGAGTTTATTTTGCAGATAGTTTTTGAGTGCTTGTGTCTCTTGTTTATAAGTCTCTTCTTTTACATTTTGAATATTTATATATGAAAAATCAACTATAGCAACGATCCCTGCTACCATTGAAGCAATAAGGGGAATATATATCTTTCTTCCTATTGAACTCTTTTTGATAAAATCTTTCATAACTCTTACCTTATAAGAAAAATCTGATCCAAATTAAGATCTCTTAGTAGATTTTTAAGCTCACTCTTTGATGCATTTATAATAACTCTTTTATTCTCTTGATTAACAATCTTTACCAAAAATCCTATAAGTGCTGATGGTATCACAAACGCATCTTTGATATCAAGTTCAAATGTCTCTAAGTGCATATTTGCAGAGATTATATTTTTAAGAGTCATCACCTCATCTATTCCTGTTATATGTCCATCTACTTTTATGGTTATGTTTGTTGTACCTAGATTTGTCTGTGTATCCATTTTATCCTCTTGGTTTAAAAAATTTTTTAATGCAGATTTTAACCAATTATACATAAAACTACATAAAAAGATAGAATCTACTAACTTTTTTGTGATAGTATTATCCCAAATTTTGCAATAGAGGATTAAAAACTTTATCTATCATTGCACACAAGGCACATTCATTAAAAATATACACTACAAAAAGGTAGCTTTATATTTTTACTAAACATCCCTTATGCACAAGCATAGACAAATTTTAAAAATCTCTATTGCAAAATTTGGGATTATAAAAAACAAAGGTTTATCATGAAGATAGTTATACTCGATGCTATCACTTTTGGTGATACCAATCTTAGTGGTTTTAAAGAGCTTGGAGAGGTAGTAATCTATCAAAAAACTCTACCCAAAGAGACACTAGAACGTATCAAGGATGCACAAGTTGTTGTAACAAATAAGGTAGTCATCTCACGCGAGATGATGCAAGAGTGTAAACATCTCCAGCTTATTGCCATCGCTGCAACTGGGATGAACAATGTCGATCTTCAAGCAGCACAAGAGCTTGGCATAGAGGTTAGAAATGTTGCTGGTTACTCTACTGCTAGTGTCGTACAACATACCTTCTCGATGCTTTTGTATCTGCTTGAACACTCTAGCTACTATGATGAAGCGGTCAAAAGCGGCAGATACTCACAAAGCGGTATCTTTACCGATGTAAGCCGACCATTTTGGGAGATCAAGGGTAAAAAGTGGGGGATAGTAGGTCTTGGGGCTATAGGCAAAGAGGTTGCCAAAGTAGCTACTGCCTTTGGAGCGGAGATCCTCTACTACTCCACAAGTGGACAAAATAGCTTTGCAAAATACAAAAGAGTCGAGCTTGATGAACTGCTTAGCACCTGTGACATCATCACTATCCACGCACCACTTAATGAGCAGACCACAAACCTTTTAGGGTATGAAGAGCTTAGAAAGATCAAAGAGGGTGCGATCTTGCTTAATCTTGGTCGAGGTGGCATTGTTGATGAGAATGCCGTTACCAAAATCATCGATGAAAAAGAGCTCTATGTGGGCTTAGATGTCTTTGCAAAAGAGCCTCTGCCGAAAAACTCTCCGCTTTTAAAGGTTCAAAACAAAGAGCGGCTCCATCTTACTCCTCATATCGCATGGACAAGCAAAGAGGCTAGAGAGAAACTTATAGAGGGAGTTATCGCTAATATCAAAGAGATATGCTGTTAGCATTCACACTCTTTAGTACCTCCTTTTTAGCCGCAACCATCCTTCCATTTAGCAGCGAAGCAGCACTTATAGCCGCTTTGCATGAGGGGCTCTTGCCTACAACTGCCCTACTTGCAGCCTCAAGCGGCAATGTTGCTGCGATCATCTTCAACTACGCTTTAGGCTACTTTCTCTATGAGAAGATGCACACCAAACTCCACGCCTCCAAAACAGGCAAAAAAGCCTATAGACTTGGGCATAGATATGGCTACTATGCTATGCTGCTCTCATGGCTACCTATCATAGGTGATCCTCTTACCATCGTTGCAGGAGTTGTGCGACTAAACTTTTGGTACTTTTTGCTTATAGCCGGTAGCTTAAGAGTGCTTCGCTACTACCTTATAATCATCAATTTTTAAACAAAAACAAGTATAATCCCAAAAAACTACTACAACAGTGAGTAAAAATGGCAAAAGTTCTAATCATCGGTGCAGGTGGTGCAGCTTTAAGTGCTGCCATATCGGCAAAAGAGCAAGGTGCTGAGGTTATAGTTGTTACCAAAGAGTACCCAACTCGCTCTCAAACATGTATGGCTCAAGGGGGTATCAATGCCGCTATCTCCAAAGAGGATAGTATAGACTCGCATATAGCAGATACCCTCAAATCCGCTAAAGGCTTAGCAGATGAAAAAGCAGTAGAGCTTATGTGTAGCAAAGCACCCGAAGCTATCAGCTGGTTAGATAGCATCGGAGTACCCTTCTCTCGCACACAAGATGCAAAGATCGCACAAAGACGCTTAGGGGGTGCGACTCATCCTAGAGCCTGTTATGCACAAGACTACACAGGACTAAAGATCCTCCATACCCTCTATGACTATGCTAACAAACTAGAGATCACCTTTCTAAATGAACGCTTTTTACTTGAACTGCTAGTAGAAGATAACAGAGCCTACGGAGCACTCTTTTTAAATATACGAAGTGGTGAAGTGGAAGCTATAACTGCAGATAGTGTGATCATAGCAACTGGTGGATACTCCAAACTCTACAACACCCACTCCACCAACTCCAAAGCAGCCACCGGCGATGGGATAGCCGCAGCAGCAAGAGTCGGAGCGAAGCTATCAAATATGGAGTTTGTGCAGTTTCATCCAACGGCTCTTAAAAGCTCAGCGATTCTTATCAGTGAAAGTGCCAGAGGAGCAGGTGGTAAGCTGCTTAACTCAAAGGGTGAGCGTTTTGTTGATGAGCTCAAACCGCGTGATGAGGTGAGTTTGGCTATCTATAAAGAGATGCAAAAAGGGGAAGATATTTTGCTTGATATCACCCATCTAGGAGAGGCATTTATAGAGGAGGAGCTACCGCAAGAGCGTAAACTTGCCATCTTGTATGAGGGGATCGATCCGGTTAAAGCACCCCTACCTATCAAACCAGCAGCCCACTACACGATGGGTGGTATCGCAGTTGATCTTGCTATGCAAAGCAGTATCGAGGCTCTGTATGCCGTTGGAGAGTGTAGCGAGTCTAAAGTGCATGGGGCAAATCGCCTCGGTGGTAACTCCCTACTTGAAATCGTTGTCTTTGGCAAGATAGCTGGAGAAAATGCCGCAAAACAAAAAGCCACACAACAAAAAGAGCCGCTTGAGCCTATCAAAAAAGCCAAAGAGAAACTCCAAAAGCTCCTCCAAAAAGAGCCAAAGGCAAACTTCTACCAAACACGAGTTACTCTAGGCGATCTCTTCTACACAAAGTGTGGTATAAAGCGTAATGCAAAAGAGCTTGAGGAGTTGGTGGAGTTTATAGAGCAAACAAAAGCTTCTCTTACCGACTTTGGTATCAGCGATACAAACAAAAGCTATAACACAAACCTAACAGACTATCTGGAGTTTGAAAACATACTTCAAGTAGCAGAGTTTGTCGCTAAAGGGGCACTTGATAACCAAGAGAGCATCGGTGCACATCGAAGGAGTGATATATGAAGATCAAAATAAGAAGAGAAGATAACCTTGTAGAGTATGAGGTGGAGAGTGTTCTCACCCTTTTAGAAGCACTAGAGCAGATCAAATCATCCAGCGATGCAACGCTAAGCTTTTCACATGGGTGTCGAAGCAGTGTCTGTGGCAGTTGTGCCGTGCGTGTAAATGAAAAAGAGGTACTTGCATGTGCACATAAACTCCAAGAGGGCGATATCGTAGAGCCACTTCGCAACCTTCCTGTTGTGCGTGATCTTGTCGTGGATATAGAGCATTCACTACAAACGAACAAGCGTTCACATGCCTATTTGGATCAATATAGAGATGCTCCACTCACTCATGAAGATGAAAAGCTCAATGCCTTGCAGAGCGACTGCATTCTTTGCAACTCATGCTATAGTGCATGTCCGGTCTTTAGTGTCAATGGGGAGTATCTAGGTCCCTTTGCACTGACACGCGTATGGAAGTATGTAAGCGATAAACGAGAAGCCAATCCAAAACAAAAGATCGATACAATCCAGCAAAACGGCATATGGGACTGCACACTCTGCAATGAGTGTACTCTTGTCTGTCCTCAAGGCATCTCCCCAAAACAGGATATAGAAAAGCTTCGTGCCAAATCGGCTCAGTTTGGCTATATGGATCCCTCCTTTGGTTCATTTGGTGGAGGGTTTGATAGTTTTGGCGGTGGGTTTGATGGCTCACCGCAGTTTTAGGAATAGCAATGTTACATTTAAAAAACTTCCTTTTGCTACTTAGAGAATCTTTTCGTGATCTTTTGCCTATCATCCTTGTTATCATCTTCTTTCAGGGAGCGATTATAGAGAGTGTGCCGGAGAATTGATACGACAATTGCCTTTGGTATTGCTCCTCCAACAAATTAGCTCTTTATTTCTATTTTTTTATAGTAATATTCATGACAGTAACGAAAAGAGGTTTTATTACTCCACTAAAAAATAAACTCAACAATCAAGCAGCATAAGCAATGCTCAGATGTTTAAATGCACTAACCAACACTAAATCTGACACTCTACAATTTCTCCAGAGATTTTATGTCAGATGACTAAGCAGTCATCAACTCCGATTTGTCAGAATTATAACCTATCATCTTGATTTGTGCAAGATGTTTGCTTTTTTCAAAGCATTCCAT
>FPHB01000016.1_pt1 | contig 22844 bp, 24 predicted proteins | sample 1057301 | NCBI WGS metagenome assembly FPHB01 (sample SAMEA4473311, study PRJEB15554) | hydrothermal vent metagenome | biome: marine basaltic hydrothermal vent biome; feature: marine hydrothermal vent; material: water | place: Pacific Ocean | collected 2011-06-14/2011-07-23 | depth 1155 m | reverse complement strand
TACCAGTAGCTCCTACACATCTTTGCCTTGTACTTGCATACAACTTATAGCACTCAGATATATGAAATATGCGTAACATCAGTCATTAAGTGAAATTATAGCATTTAACCCAAATTTTGCAATAGAGGATTAAAAACTTTATCTATGCTTGTGCATAAGGCATGTTTTAGAAATCCCTATCGTAAAATTTGAGTAAAAAAAGAATCTTAAAGTGAAAAATAGTTTTTTGAGGTAAAGTGATCTGGTGGACCCTACCGGGATCGAACCGGTGACCTCTTCGCTGCCAGCGAAGCGCTCTCCCAGCTGAGCTAAGGGCCCTTGTTGTGGAGAAAAAATTATAGCAAAGAAAATAGATAAATATCCTTAAAAATGGAAAAGATTTCCAAAACCTTAAGTAATCGTTAAATATCAAGTGCTATAATTCGCTCAAACAGTAAATCAGATAAAATTTGTCTTATTTGAAAACTTGTATAAAAGGAAGTGAAAATGACTCAAGAAAGTGTTAAAGCAGCACTCTCAAAGGTTACATATCCAGGTTTTACTAAGGATATCGTAACATTTGGATTTGTTAAAGATATAACTGTAAATGGAAAAGATGTGGTTGTTCATGTAGATATCACATCTTCAGCTCCCGAAGTAGCACAACAAATCCGCCAGGAGGCTACAGAGGAGCTCAAGAGAGCAGGTGCTCAAAATGTGACTATAAATATAACTGCACCTCAGATGCCAAAAGAGAGTAGCTCAAGAGGAAAAAATATCGCTCCACAGATCAAGAACTTCTTGATGATAAGTTCTGGTAAAGGTGGGGTTGGAAAGTCCACAACATCAGTAAATATCGCGATCTCTTTAGCAAAACAGGGACTTAAAGTAGGGCTTCTTGATGCTGATATCTATGGTCCAAATATCCCAAGAATGTTAGGCATAGAGGATATCAAGCCAGAAGTTGCTGGGAATAAGGTACTCCCTATCAAAGCTTATGGGCTTGAAGTGATGTCTATGGGAAGCTTGATGGAGGAGGGGCAGTCTCTTATCTGGCGTGGTGCGATGATTATGAAGGCTATCGAGCAGTTCTTGCGTGATATCTTGTGGAGTGAACTTGATGTACTTGTGATCGATATGCCACCAGGAACAGGTGATGCACAACTAACTCTTGCTCAAAGTGTTCCTGTAACTGCAGGTTTGACAGTAACTACTCCACAAACTGTCTCACTTGATGATAGCCGAAGAAGTCTTGATATGTTTAAAAAGCTTCATATTCCTATCGCGGGTATTATTGAAAATATGAGCGGTTTTATCGCTCCAGATACTGGTAAAGAGTATGATATTTTTGGCAAAGGTACTTCTGAACCTATGGCAAAAGAGTATGATACAGAGGTGATTGCACAGATCCCTATTGAACCAGCTATTCGTGAAGGTGGTGATAGTGGTAAGCCTATTAGCTTTGTTTATCCAGATAGCGAAAGTGCGAAGCGTTATGCACAAGCAGCTGAAAAAGTTTGGAACTTTATCGAAAAGGTCAATGCAGAAGGTGGCGTAGATAATGAAGCAGTTCAGCCAACAACTCCTCCAGGGGTGAGTGCTTGTTCAACTGGTGCATCACAGAGATAATCCTCTTTTTAAGCCTCTTTTGAGGCTCCTCTTTTTAAATCCAAATTTAAAAATTTTTCCAAAGTGTTAGAAGTGTTGCATAAAGGATGGCACGTTTGTCGTTGTTGGCAGATTTTATCTTGAGTTCTGCTTCAAGCAGGATACGAGTGAGTTTATAGAAGCTTTGAGGTTTTATCTTCATTGCCATTTGTGCTTTCTCATTGACAACAAATTGGGGAGGATTATATCCTAGTATCTCTTTTGCATCAGCTCTTCCATGGATACGGATGTAGATATTAAAAAGATAGAGTTCATGAAGTAAAGATGTAAGTGAGGTTAAGATGCGTATCTCATCCTCTCCAGACTCCAAAAGTGTCTCTAGGTTTGATAGATACTCCTTTTTTTGCCAAAACTCTTTGCTAAAGGTTTGTAGATCCACCTCTCCCATACCATAAACAACTCTATCTATCTCCTTTATTGTAATCTTTTCTGACTTATAAAGAGCAAGTTTTTCTAGTTCGCAAAGAGCAAGTTCGATATTGCCATTATGTAGATGCAGTAGATGGTTGAGCGTATAGCCATCTATATTGAGTGCTTTTTTTTGTGCCTCTTGCATCAAGATAGCTATAGCCTCATTTGGTTTTGGATAAAAGAAGCGAACACTGAGGACCCCTAGCTTTTTAAAGGCGTTGTTGTAGCTTTTGTGATCACTTCCATAGTAGGCATAGATAACGCGATTATCTCCTTTATTGCACAGATCAAAGAGGGTCTCTAGTTCCCTTTTTGGGATCTTTTTTTCGCTTTTTATCACTAGAAGATTGGTTCCTCCAAAGAGTGAGGCTTGAGAGAGGTGTGCTTTGGCACTTAAGAAGTCATACTCATCGAAGTAGAGTGTGAGTTTGTTAGCATCTTCGATATTGGCAAGTATAGATGTATAGCGATCTATAAAGAAGGTGCTCTCACCAAAGAGGATGAAGTTTTGCTCCTTGACTCCTTGAGCAAGACATTTGTCAAACTCTGCTTTGTACATTAGCCCTCTATTACAGTTACAAAAATTTTAGCACGATAGATATCGACATTTTCGATGCGTACTTTGACACGCTCAAAGAGTACTGCAGAGGTTGTGTTGGTGATGTGGAGAGTTGCTCCTATGATCTCATCATCTAGATCGGCTTTATACTCTGGTGTTGTGGCACTTATCTTCGCATCAAAAGTTTTGCCGATTTGCTCCTTTGCCCATCTTGCGTATTTTCGTTGCATGTACTCTTTTTCTACCATATCTGCTTCACGTTCTAGGTTGGAGATGGAGATACAAAGAGCTTCTATATTTCGCAGTACATAGCTCTCCTCCTCTTTTTTACCCTTTGCTATAGCTTTGAGTTGTCTATGGACAGTAAGATCAGCATATCGGCGTATAGGGGAGGTAAAGTGTGTATATCGCTCAAATCCAAGTCCAAAGTGTCCTAGATTGATAGGAGCATATCGTGCTTGCATCTGTGCACGGATGATGAGCGTATCGACATCCTTTTCTATACCTTTTTCTCTTGCTTGTCTTTGGATATCTTCGATAGTCTCTTTAATACTTTCTTTGATCTCTATATTGATCCCAATGGCTGATAGCTCTTGATAGAGTGTTTGGAGTTTTGTCTGACTAGGCTCTTCATGTACACGAAAAACACCTCGCTCATAGCGTGATGCTGCCTCCTTGTTAGCAAGAAGCATACAGTCCTCTATCAGGGCATGAGAAGGGGTTTGCTCCTCTATCTTTGTAGCAACTAGGTTGGTTGCTTCATCAAGTATCATCGAGATCTCATCATTTCTAAAGTCAAACCCAACTTTGAGTCGCTTTTCTCTCAGCTTATCTGTTATCTTTTTTAGTTTTTTAAGGTAGATGAAGATCCCAGCTTCTATCTCATCCTCTGCTTTGAGTTCTCCTTCAAAGAGAGCATCAACCTCGTCATAGTTAAAGCGTCGTTTGGAGTGGATGATAGCTTCAAACACTTCAGAGTGTTTTACCTCAAGTGATTTTAGATCAAGTTTCATCTTAAAGACATAGGCAAGTCTATCTACATTTGGTTGAAGTGAACAGAGCTTTTCACTTAAGATACGTGGAAGCATCGGGATAGAGCGATGAGGTAGATAGATTGAAAATCCACGATACATCGCCTCATTATCGAGTGCACCAAATGGTTTGACATAGTAGCTCACATCTGCAATAGCAACATAAAGGGTAGAGTTTTGCTCATCCCAGTAGATCGCATCATCAAAGTCTTTGGCAGTTACTGGATCGATCGTGCAAAAAGGCAGATGTCGAAGATCTTTACGATTTTTATGTTTAGAAGCATCTACCTCGCTAAAGGATTTTACCTCATTGAGTATATCCTCCTCAAACTCATCATGTTTATTAAACTGAGCTAGGACGATCTTTTCATCAACCTTAGGATCATCGATATTGCCAAGCTCTTTGGCAATGGTATTGGTCTGGTTGTTGATCTGAAAGAGTGTTCCTACACTGTAGTTTTCTAACTCTGTAGTTGTTATCTCTACTCCAGATGGATGGAGTGTTTTGATATCGACAAGATGCTTCTTCCCCTCTTTTTCGATGATAACCGCAACAGAGTAACTCTCTTCGCGTCCAACTATCTCAACTACCTTTCCAGAAGCTGGACCTCTTTTTGCGATGTATCGCTGAAGTACAACGATATCTCCATCTTTTGCATCCAAAAGATCCTCATTTGCTACAAAGATATCTTTTATACTCTCTCCATAGACATGGACATAGGCACCATTTTTGGAGCTTGAGAGAGTGATAGAGCCAAATCTGTAGCGAGAGTTGAGCTTATAGAGCTCTCCCTCTTTTTTGATATACCCTTTTTGTAAAAAGTCATCTACAACCGGTTTGTAGGGTTTGGCGACATCCTTTTGATGTAGTCCTAGTGTAAGTTTTGTAAGAAGATGTTTCAAATTATTTCATGCCCTCTAGTGCATTTTCATAGCTTTGCATATTAAGACTATACTCCTCTATCAATGCTTTTGCTTTTTTGATATTTTCATCACTTATAGATCCATTTGGAGAGATAGTTGTACGGACAACTTTTAAGATAGCAGCAGCTCTTTTGTTGTCATCTGATGAAGCATTTTGTGGATTTGGTGAGTTTCCTATGACATCTACTAGATTTTTTTCAAATTTCCAATGTTCAAAAATCTTTGCACTTACTTCAGGAGTTGATACACCAAGTACTTCTAGCTCAGCAGCATCAGCATCATTATTAAGCTCTGCAAGAGCACTCTTAAATTGCTCCTCTTTCCCATCATTTATAATGACTTGTGCGATGATTACTTTGCCGATTTCAATAAGAAACGCTGCTGGAGAGAGTATGCCCATAAGTCTATTTTCTGTTTTTAGGCACCATGCAGTTGTGAGTCCATGCTCCTTTTTGGTAAGTTCGGCAAATGTTGCTTCATTAAGCCCATATGGGGAGAGATCAAGAGCAAAGCTCTTTTTAACGATTGATGCTAAAGCAAAACCACGAACTGTTCCCATCCCAAAAAGACCTACCGCTTGAGAGATAGAGTTGATCTCTCGACTAAAGCCATAAAGTGGTGAGTTTGCTGCTTTTAGGATATCTGCAGTTAAGAGAGGATCTTTTTCGATAATTTTCACCATATCTTGAAAACTAGAGTTTGGATCCTGATAAACTGTCTCTATCTGCATGGCACTATCTGGAAGTGGAGGCAATTGTTTTATGCGTTGCAATATTTCATCTGTCATTTTTGTGCCTTTGTTATCTTAAATTTCTTTATTTATTTTTGTAATTATAGTATAGCCATATAAATAAATACTGAAATATTTACAAAAAACTGATAATATTTTTTGAAAAAAAAGAGAGTTGAAAATGACAATAGTAAATAATGATGCCGTTTTAACAAAACTGGGATATAACCCTAGCGAAACACTAAGAGCTCAGCTTGATCGTATCAAAAGCAATACAAAAGGATATGAAAAAATTATCAAACATATTTTAGATCTTCATGACGCACTACAGGTAGATAAATCTTATGTTGCACTATCAAACTCAAAAGATTATCTTAAAATAAAAGTAGAAGCACAAACTCCTGAGATGAAAGAAGAGACACTTGAAAAGATAGAGCGTTTTAAGGAAAAATATAAAGTCGATCTTCAAAAAGTAGATGGGAAAGATACTTACTATATCATAGGATTTGCAGGTTAATGAATAAAGAGCCAATAAGCAAAGAGGGGTATGATCTTCTTATAGAGGAGTTTAAATTTCTTAAAGAGGTACATAAGCCTGAAGTTGCAAAAGAGAAGCAAATAGCAGCTGCACATGGTGATAGAAGTGAAAATGCCGAGTATCATGCTGCTAAGGAGAAGCTTCGACTTATAGATAAACGGCTCTTTTTCTTAAACTCAATGATAGAGAGATCTGTCATTATCGATCCATCAACACTTGATCATTCTCGTGTCTGTTTTGGAAGCAGGGTACATCTGCTAGATCTTGATAGTGATAAAGAGGAGGTCTATACCATTTGTGGATCACTTGAAGCTGAAGTGGAAAATGGACTCATCTCCATCCACTCTCCACTTGCAAAAGCACTTATAGGAAAAAAAGAGGGGGATGAGGTAGTTGTCCATCTGCCAAAAGGAAAGAAGGAGTATGAGATCGAAAAGATTGAGTATATTCCGATCTTTGATCTGAAGAAAAAGATCCCAACAAAAGAGGATTTTCGATTTCATTAAATTTTTACCCTCCTTTAGATATAATAACTCCCAAATTTTTGCTACGATAGGATATTTCGTGAATCAGCCTTTAGAAAACATCGATGAACTTCTTGCCTCTCATAAACTCTCACAAGAGGATTATGAGCATATCAAACAGATTTTAGGTCGTGAACCAAACCTTGTTGAGCTAGGTATCTTTAGTGCTATGTGGAGTGAACACTGCTCCTATAAGTCTTCTAAAGTACATCTTAGTGGTTTTCCAACAGAAGCACCGTGGGTTATTCAAGGTCCTGGAGAAAATGCCGGAGTGATTGATATCGGTGATGGATATGCAGCAGTCTTTAAGATGGAGAGCCATAACCATCCAAGTTTTATAGAGCCATATCAAGGTGCTGCTACTGGAGTTGGGGGGATCATGCGTGATGTCTTTACAATGGGTGCACGACCTGTTGCCAACCTTAATGCACTTCGATTTGGAAATGTACTTAACAATGACAAAACCTCAAAACATCAACGCTACCTTGTTCGAGGAGTTGTTGAGGGGATAGGTGGATATGGTAACTGTATGGGTGTACCAACCATCGGTGGAGAGGTAAGCTTTGATGAGTGCTATAATGGAAATATCCTTGTCAATGCCTTTACGCTGGGGATTGCCAAAAGTGATGAGGTCTTTTATGGAAGAGCAGAGGGGATAGGCAACCCTGTTATCTATGTCGGTGCAAAGACTGGTCGAGATGGTCTAGGTGGAGCGGTTATGAGTAGTGATAGCTTTACCGAAGAGTCCAAAAGTCTTCGTCCAACTGTTCAAGTAGGTGATCCATTTACCGAAAAGCTTTTGCTTGAAGCATGTTTGGAGCTTTTTAAAACTGATCATGTGATCGGTATTCAGGATATGGGAGCTGCGGGGCTTACTTCAAGCTCTTTTGAGATGGCTGGGCGTTCTGGAAGTGGAATGATCATGCACCTTGATAAAGTTCCAGCAAGAGAAGAGGGGATGACCCCTTATGAGTTTATGCTCTCAGAGTCGCAAGAGCGGATGCTTTTATGTGCGAAGAAGGGGAGTGAAGCGGAGATTATCAAAATCTTTGAGAAGTGGGGACTTGATGCGGCAGTGATCGGTGAAGTAACTGACACTGGGCGAATGGAGCTCTTTTGGCATGGAGAGAAAGTTGCCGATGTACCGGTAGATCCTGTAAGTGAAGAAGCACCAGTGCTCAAACGTCCTATGAAAGAGCCGGAGTACCTAAAAGTCATCAAAGGTATCAAGCTTGAAGATTTCCCTGAAGTATCAAATCAGGAGGCTTTTGAAAAACTAACAAAATCGATGGAAGTTGTCGATAAAGCGTGGATATATGAGCAGTATGACTCAATGGTTCAGACAAATACTGTCAAAAAGGGTGGAAGCCTTGATGCATCGGTAATCCGTGTCAAGGAAAATGGCAGAGCACTAGCCATGAGTGCAGACTGTAATGTCCGCTACTGCTATGTCGATCCTCGTAACGGTGCTGCTGCAGCGGTGATTGAGAGTGGAAGAAATGTTGCGATGAGTGGTGCTAGACCTCTAGCGATCACTGACTGTCTTAACTATGGTAACCCAGAAAATCCAGAAGTTATGTGGCAGTTTGCCCAGGGTTGTTTAGGGATAAAAGAGGCGTGTGCCGAGCTTAATACTCCAGTTATTGGTGGGAATGTCTCGCTTTACAATGAAACAGAGGGTGTAAGCGTCTTCCCAACTCCATCTATAGCAACTGTCGGAGTCAATGACGATCAAAACAGAGTACTCTTCTCAAGCTTCCAAAAAGAGGGCAATCTTCTCTATCTTGTAGGCGAGACAAAGCATGAGTTTGGTGGAAGTCTCTACCTCAAAGAGATCCATGGAGTTGTTGAGGGTGAGATGCCTCAGATTGATTATGCAAAAGAGCTAAAACTTTGGGATCTTGTGATCGAGGGAAATAAAAAAGGTCTGTTAGAGTGTGCTAAAGATGCTAGTAGTGGTGGTGTTGCCATCGCCCTTGCAAAGATGAGTGCTGTTAGTGGTCTTGGATGTGATGTGACAATGAGCGTAGAGAATGAAAAAGATATCTTTAGTGAGAGCTTCTCTCGTGCTATTTTAGAAGTTGCACCGAAGAATCAAGAGGCTTTTGAAGCCTTTGCCAGAGAGTACTTGCCATTTGAGCTTATTGGCGTTGTTGGTGGAGACAAGATCAAGATCAACGATGTTTCGATGAGTTTAGAGGAGCTAAAAGAGAACTACTTTAACACATTTAAAGAGGTGATAGAGCAAGATCTCTAAAACTCTTCAAGTTTGATCACCTCATAGGCTACCTCCTCATAGGGGTGAGCCTCTTTGAGTGTTGTAACTGCTTTTTTTATAACTTTATCTTCACATATCATCTCTACTTTATACTCATCAACCCTCTCTACTGCTCCAACACTACCCAAAAAAGGATCAGCCCCTTGAAGTGGTCGAAACTGCCCACTGCCTAAAACCTCCCAGCTACACTTGTCATACTTCTTATATTTTCCTGCACCAATACTAAAGAGTGCCTCTTTGACCTTCTCTTTATGCTCTTTTGGGACAAAAAATGAGAGTTTATACATAGCATAACCTTTTTTTTATGCTAATTATATTACAATTTCACAACTATTTTTTGAAGGTTTTTCAATGAAAAAAAGAGCGTTACTAAGTGTAAGTGACAAAAGTGGCATAGTTGAGTTTGCTAAAAGATTAGAGCAAAACGGCTATGAGATTATTTCTACTGGCGGAACCTATAAGATGCTTGTAGAAGCTGGACTAAAAGCTATAGAGATCGATGAGGTGACAAAGTTTCCAGAGTGTTTTGAGGGGCGTGTAAAGACACTTAACCCTTACATCCATGGCGGTATCCTGCATAGACGCGACAAACAGTCGCACCTTGATCAAGCCAAAGAGCTAGGTGTTGAGGCGATCGATCTAGTGTGTGTCAATCTCTATCCGTTTAAAGCGACGATAGAAAAAACAGATGATTTTGAAGAGATCATCGAAAATATTGATATCGGTGGTCCTGCGATGGTAAGAAGTGCAGCCAAAAACTTCGATAGTGTGATCATCGTAACTGATGTAGCTGATTATGATATGGTGCTTGATGCGATTGAAAATGATAAAAACACACTAGAGTTTAGACGAGATCTTATGATCAAAGCGTATGAGCATACGGCAGCTTATGATAGTATGATCGCTAACTATATGAATGGTCGTTTTAATGGTGGCTTTGGTGCAAAGCAGTTTATCGTAGGAAATAAAGTCTTCGATACAAGATATGGAGAAAATCCACATCAAAATGGAGCACTTTATGAGTTTGAAGATCACTTCTCTAAAAACTTTACAACGCTAAAGGGGGAGGCGAGTTTCAATAACCTTACAGATATCAGCGGTGCTGTAAAGATCGCGGCTGCTTTTGGTGATGAAAATGCCGTATGTATCGTCAAACATGGAAATCCTTGTGGATTTGCCATAAGAGAGAATCTTGTAGATGCTTATACAGAAGCACTCAAATGTGATCCTGTCTCAGCTTTTGGTGGTGTTGTGGCAGTTAATGGTGTGGTAGATAAAGCGTTGGCTGAAAAGATGAATGAGATCTTCCTAGAGGTGATCATCGCCGGACGCATTACACAAGAGGCACAAGAGGTCTTTGCCTCAAAGAAACGCATTAAACTTTTTGAGTATGGAAGTGATAAGATCATCCTGGCAAACGATGCAAAAGATTTCAAACATATCGATGGTGGATTTGTCTTCCAAGATGCAGACAGAGTTGAAGATGATGAGGTCAAAAATGCAAAGCTTGTCTCTAGTAAAGCAGCTAACGAGCAAGAGCTTAAAGATCTAGAGATCGCTTACAAAGTGGCAGCTCTTACAAAATCCAACTGTGTTGTCTATGTGAAAAACTCGGCGATGGTTGCCGTTGGTATGGGAATGACATCGCGAGTGGATGCTGCACAGTGTGCACTCAAAAAAGCTAAAGAGATGGGACTTGATGTAAGTGGTGCTGCACTAGCAAGTGAAGCATTTTTCCCATTTAGAGACTCTATAGATGCAGCAGCTGCTGCTGGGATAAGTGCGGTGATTGAGCCAGGTGGTAGTATCCGTGACGATGAGGTGATAGAGGCAGCTAATGAACATGGCATGAGTCTTTATTTTAGTGGAAAACGACACTTTTTACACTAGTTGTAGAGATCGTTAAATCAGATTTACTTAAAAGGATGTATATGAAAAAGTTACTCTTAATTCCAACACTGTTGTCATCATTTGCTCTAGCAAATGAGTATAAATATGAGATCTCTCCAATGGTAGGTTATAATCTATCAGAGGGAAATATTGGGATCAAAGATGATGGTCATTATCTAGGTGCATTGGAGATACAGTTTAACTCTCCTAAGTCTAAATTCTCTCCAGAGTTTTCTATAATGTATTCACCTAAAGCAGATTATGATGGGTCTCATCCTGATGATACCTCAATCACTCGTGGTGCATTTAATGGTGTTTATACTTTTGATGCTAAAACTAATCTTACTCCATTTGTAAAAGCAGGGGTTGGTATTGAAGATATTCATGATGAAACTAGTTCAAATCAAACAGGATTTTTCTTAGATGCAGGTGCAGGTTTGAAATACTCTTTTGCAGACAATATTGCATTTAAAGCAGAGACTATCTATCTTGCTAAAGCAACACAAACTCAAAATAAATATATAGATAATAATCTTGTTGCAATGGTTGGTTTAACATTTGCATTTGGTAAGACAAACGCAGAGCAACCAGTAGTTGTTTTTGATGATGATAAAGATGGCGTTGTAAATAAGAACGATCAATGCCCTAATACTCCAGCAGGTGTTAAAGTAGATGTAAAAGGTTGTGAGCTTGACTCTGATAATGATGGTGTTGTAGATTCAAAAGATGCTTGTCCTAATACAATTGCAGGTGTTAAGGTAGATACAAAAGGATGTGAAGTTGATTCAGATCATGATGGAGTTGTTGATTCACAAGATGTCTGTCCTAATACTCTAGTAGGTACTAAAGTAGATGCAAAAGGTTGTGAGCTTGACTCTGATAATGATGGTGTTGCAGACTCAAAAGATGCTTGTCCAAACACAATTGCAGGTATCAAAGTAGATTTTAGAGGTTGTGATCTCGATACTGATAAAGATGGTGTTGTAGATTCTAAAGATATCTGTCCTAATACTCCTAAAGGAGAAAAGGTAAATAGTGATGGATGCCCTAAAATTGTTGAATTAGAAATCAATTTTGAGAATAATTCGGCAGTTATCAAAGAAGAATCACAAGATCAGGTTGATAAATATGCAACTTTCCTTAAAGATCATAAAAATTATAGTGCACATATAATAGGATATACAGACTCTCGTGGTTCTGCAAAATACAATCAAAAACTTTCGCAAAAAAGAGCAAAAGCAGTTGTAGATGCATTGATTGCAAAAGGAGTAGATCCTGCACAGTTAAGCTATGAGGGTAAAGGTGAAGCAAATCCTGTTGCTGATAATGCTACTGCTGAAGGCCGTGCAAAAAACAGAAGAATAGAAGCAGCTCTTACTCGCCACTAATACAAAATAAAATGAAAGAGTTAGATCTCTTTCATTTTTCTCCTATAAAAAAATCCCAAAAATCCTCACAATTTTTACTTTAGTTAAATAGATTTAGGAAAGATCTTTTTATACATTGATTGACATAGACTCAACTTTTATGATATAATTCTATTAAAAGCAAACAATTATATATTTGAGAGGATAAACATGGGTAAATCATTATATGAGACTTTGGGCATTTCAGAAAATGCAACCGAATCAGAGATAAAAAAAGCGTATAGAAAATTAGCAAGAAAATATCATCCAGATATCTGTAAAGAGCCAGAATGTGAAGAGAAGTTTAAAGAGATCAATGCTGCATATGAGGTTCTAAGCGATAAAGAGAAAAAAGCACAGTATGATCAGTTTGGTGATGCGATGTTTAATGGGCAAAGCTTCCAAGATTTTAGTAGGAGCCATCAAGATATCGATCTGGATGAACTGCTTAAAAATATCTTCGGTGGAGGTGGAGGCTTTGGTGGCTTTAGCTCTGCTGGAGGGTTTAGAAGTAGTAGCGGTTTTGGAGGTGCTAGTGGTTTTGGTGGCTTTGGTGGTAGCTCACACTATCAAGAGCCAGATCTTGATATCCACTCTTCAGTTACGATACCATTTAATGTTGCAATACTGGGTGGAACACACTCAGTAAGTCTGAATGGAGAGACATTTGATATCAAGATCCCAGCTGGAGTAAAAGATGGAGAGAAGATGCGTGTTCGAGGTAAGGGGCACAGTCATGGTGGAAGAAGAGGGGATCTATACCTTACTATCCATGTAGCACCTTCTCCAGAGTATGAACGAGTAGGTGATGATCTGATCAAAACGATAGATGTTCCACTTTATGCGGCACTCTTTGGTGGTAAAGTGGCTGTAAAAACGCTTGAAAAAGAGATCAAACTCAAAGTACCTAAAAATACAAAAAATGGACAAAAATTCAAAGTCAAAGGTATGGGTGCGATAAATAGAAAGACTAAACAAAGAGGTGATCTCTATCTTAAGGCGAACATCGTTTTACCAGATGTTGATACACTAGATCCTGAACTTAGAAAAATGATGGAAGAGAAACTACCAAAGGAGATCTAAATGTTACATCACTATGATGAACCAGTCTATCTTATAAGCATAGTTGCAAAGATACTCGATATCCATCCACAGACACTTAGACAGTATGAAAGAGAAAATCTTATCAAGCCTTCACGCTCAAACGGTAGGGTTCGTCTCTATTCGCAGAGAGATATTGATAAGATAAAGTTGATCCTTCGTTTAACTAGAGAGCTTGGAGTAAATCTAGCAGGAGTGGATATCATCTTGCGTCTTAAAGAGCAGATGGAGGAGATGGAGCAAGAGATCGCTGAGCTTCGAGATGAGGTCTGCAAACTAGAGGGAAATCATAGCGTACCACCAAACAAATCCCTAGTTGCAAAAAAGAGTATCTATGAGTTGATACTCTTTGAAGGGGAGTAGAGCTACTCTTTGAGTCTCTCTACTTTTGCATTGACACTATTTAGCTTCTTTTCTAGGTTGTCATAGCCTCTATCAAGATGATAGATCCTATGGATATTTGTAACTCCATTGGCTACAAGTCCTGCAAGTACAAGTGCACTTGATGCACGAAGATCTGTTGCCATAACATCTGCACCACTTAGTATAGTCTTTCCTGTGATTGTTGCTACATTGCCATTGAGTGTAATGTCTGCTCCCATTCTTTGAAGCTCACTTATATGCATAAATCTGTTTTCAAATAGTTTCTCTTCAATGATTGAGACTCCATTGGCTTGTGTTGCAAGTGCGACAAACTGTGCTTGCATATCGGTTGGAAAACCTGGATACTCCTGTGTAACGATCTTAACAGGTTGGAGGTTGTGTGGTGGGATGATGGTTATGCTCTCTTGTGTGATCTCAAACTGGCATCCCATCTCTTCAAGTTTAGCTATGATGGATTCGAGATGGTTAGCATCAGCAAAAGCGACTGTTAGTTTGGAGTTTGTTATCGCTCCGGCACAGAGATAGGTACCAGCTTCGATCCTATCAGGAATGATACTAAAAGGATCGATATCCAAAAGCACTCCATCACTTCCCTCTATCTTAAGGATAGCAGTACCTATGCCCTCTATCTTTATACCACTTTTTGCAAGGACTTCACATAGTTGTACTATCTCTGGCTCACGAGCAGCATTGACGATATGTGTTTCTCCTTTGGCAAGTGCAGCAGCCATGATGATATTTGCCGTTCCTGTAACGGTAACTTTATCGAAGATGATACTACTGCCTTTTAGCCCTTTAGGTGCAGTTGCTTTGATATATCCAGACTCTATATCGATAGTAGCACCCATCTGCTCTAAAGCCTTTAGATGCAAATCGATAGGTCGTTGCCCTATAGCACACCCACCTGGGAGTGAAACTTCACAATGTCCAAACCTTGCAAGAAGCGGTCCTAAAACAAGGATAGAAGCACGCATGGTTCGTACGATATCATATGTTGCGGTTGTTTTGTCTATATTTGATGTATCGATTGTTACAACCTCATCCTCAAGAGTATAAACAGCTCCTAAGTTGCCAAGAAGTTTTAGAAGGGTTTTGATATCAACAACATGAGGCACATTGCTCATTTGAACTCTGTTTTTAGCAAGGATGCTCATTGCTATGAGTGGAAGCGAAGCATTCTTAGCACCAGATATTTTGATAGTACCCTCTAGTTTTGATTGTCCATAGATGCGAAGATAGTCCATAGTTCTCTTTATTTTTTACAAATTATAGCTTATCTTTACTATAGATGAGCTAAAATACCTCTATGAGCGATGCACTACAACGACTAAAAGAGCTAACATCAAAGATATCAAGCTATGAACTAACACGAAAAGAGAACCTAAAGAGGTTAAGGGAGCTTTTTGTTTTGCTAGAATTGGATAAAAAGATCGATAGTTTTGAGACTATCTTCTTATACAAAGCGATCAATCTCTCAGCAGTCTCTTTACAAAAGGAGAGTTTTGGAGAGATACAAAAAGGAAAGTATCTTCAGATACTAGCGATAACAAAAATAGATGGAAAGAGTAAAAATATCTCGTTGGGATATTTTGGAAGGGTTGAAAATGTTCCAAAAAAACAACTTGATGAAGTGATGGAGTTTGTTATACGCTATCGCTTTGAAAAGAGTTTTTTAACACTTGAACATTATCATCAACTTTTGGAAAATTTTAAGGGGTGAAAGGGGTTTGATGCTTACTTTTTTGGATTTTGAAACAACAGGAGTAGCAAAAGAGGATAGGATCTGCTCTTTGGGCTGTTTGATAGTAGATGATACAAAGATGCAGCTTTTTTATGATCTAGTCAATGAAGGAAAAAAGATCCCACCTCTAGCTTCAAGTATCAACAATATCACAAATGAGATGATACAATCAAAGCCTCCACTTAAAAAGTCAAAGAGCTTTATGCAGCTAGTAGATGCTTGTGAAAATGGCTCACTCCTTGTTGCACATAATCTCCCCTTTGAGTTAGAGATGCTTAAAAACTCCGAAGTAGAGATAGAACATAAAGGGATCGATACACTGCGTGTTTGTCGTCATCTTATCCCTGATCTAGAGAGCTATACACTTAACTTTTTAAGATATGAGATGAAGCTCTATAAAAAAGAGGAGGCTCTGGCAAAATCATTAGGGATTGATGCAAAGTGCCTAGTCCCTCATGATGCACAAAGTGATGTTATAATTACAAAACTGCTCTATGATGAACTACTTTTACTTGCAACAAAAGAGGAGATGATCGATCTAACAACAAGACCAGTTTTGTTGCAGAAGTTTGAGTTTGGAAAGTATGCAGGAAGATATATCGAGGAGATCGCAATGGTAGATCGTGGATATCTTGAGTGGATGTTGCGTTCTATAGAGGATCTAAGTGAAGATATGCGATATACATTAGAGTACTATTTATAGGAGAGTATGTGAAGATTGCAATAGAGTGCCGATCGATTTTGCTACAAAAGGCGTTAGAGCGTTTCTTAAGTAGATATATAACTCTGCCAAAACATAGTGATATCATTATACGAGACTACAGAAGTGATGATCCAAAGAGCTTTTATATTGCAACAGATAAAGATGCTGATCTTATCAAGCCCTTTTCCAAATCCCAGCTTCTTTTGGCACTAGAGAGTCGCTATAGCAAGATGGAAAAAAGAGCAGAGAGTGAAGTCGAAGCAAAGAGCAGTGCAAACTTTGAGATACTGCAAAAGAGAATAGAGATGCTCACAGAGGAGTATAAAAATAACATTCTTGAGACGATAAAGGCGTTTTATGGCTAAAGAGAGATATTTTACTAAACGAATAGTTGCTGGAAAGTTTAAGGGTAAGGAACTGATCCTTCCTTCTAAAAAGACAACACGAAGCTCTAAAGCGATAGTGTTGGAGTCCTTTTTTAATACAATCCAGTTTGATATCATCGATGCTACTTTTGTTGAGGTTTTTAGTGGAAGTGGATCGATAGGGCTTGAGGCACTCAGTCGTGGGGCTAAAGAGGTCCTTTTTATGGAGAAGGACAAAGAGGCTCTTCGGATTTTAAAACACAATATCGATAAGCTTGATCCAAACTCTTGTGAAGTATATAGTGGAGATAGCTTTATAACGATCGATCAAATCATCGCTCGTTTAAAAAGAGAAAACAAAGATGCTTACTTCTATATCGATCCCCCTTTTAGTATCAGAGAGGGATTTGAGGATATCTATGATAACATGATAGAGCTTATAGCTAAACTTCCAAAAGAGATCGTAAGGCTTATAACGATAGAGCATATGACTGGACTTGAACTTCCTCAAGAGATCGGTCCATATAGCAAGAAAAAGTCTAAAAAATTTGGAAAAACCTCTCTTACATACTACAATATAACCGAAGTGGAATAGTATTTGCTTTATTCATTCTTGAAGATTCAAGGATGGATAGATGATACGAACACTTTTATTTCTCTTTCTTTTAAGTGTTGCACTAGAGGCTACAAAGATCAATGAAGTGGCAAATATAGTTGGGGTGCGTGATAATCAGCTTATTGGTTACTCTTTGGTAGTGGGGCTTAAAAAAACAGGCGATGGGACAACATCGAAGTTTACGCTTCAAACCATCTCCAATATGCTTCGTGCAATGAATATCAACATGAATCCTATCGATATCAAATCAAAAAATGTCGCTGCAGTTGTTGTTACGGCAAAACTCAAACCCTTTGCAAGAGAGGGGGATAAGATCGATGTAACGGTATCCTCTATCGGAGATGCAAAAAGCCTAGAGGGCGGAACACTCCTTATGACTCCTCTAAAAGGGGTAGATGGAAATATCTATGCTGTTGCACAGGGAGCTGTAACGATAGGGGGAAAAAATGAAAAAGGAGTCGCTCACGAATCCCATCCAACTACTGGGATGGTCTATAATGGTGGACTTGTAGAGCGAGAGATAAATATCGATCTCTATCATCAAAACTACGCACTTCTCTCTTTAAAAGAGGAGAACTTTAACAATGCAGTAGCTATCCAAAAGGCGATCAATGCACACTATGCTACACAAGTAGCCGTTGCGATCGATCCTAGAACTATCAAACTCAAAAGACCAGAAAATAGATCGATGATAGAGTTTTTAGCAGAGGTGCAAAATGTCGATATCGACTATAAAACCAAACCGAAAATAGTTATCAATGAGCGAACTGGAACGATCATTGCTGGAGTTGATATAGAAGTAAAGCCTATAATTTTGACCCATGGAGATATCACGATCAAGATAAAAGAGCAACAAACACCCAATAGACCATCAGGATCGATGGTTGTAGATAAGGATATGGTCATAGGTCTAAATGAAAATGAGCTCTATACAAAAAAGGGAACAACAACAGTTGCTAACCTAGTAAGAAGTTTACAAAAGCTAGGAGCTACTCCTAAAGATATCATATCTATCTTAGAGAGTATGAAGAGTGCGGGTAGTATAGCAGCTGATTTGGAGGTGATATAATGATACAACTGCTACAGAGTGATCCTTCGCTCTATACTAAGATGCAGATACCTCATATAGATAAAGATGCAAAGCCAGATGAATTAAGAAAACAGACGGATGCTTTTGAGTCTATTATCTTGAAAATGCTGCTTGATAATGCATTAAAAGATGAAAAAAACCTCTTCTCCTCCCAAAAGGATCCAGGGGAGAAGATATATAAGTCGATGTATAGAGAGGAGCTAAGTAAAGCGAGTGCTGGGAGTTTTGGTTTTTCACAGATGCTTTATGATTATCTAAGTCAAAAGCGTTAAGTTTTTCCTTTTTGTGCCGATGTAGCTTTTATAAATACTAGAGTCGGCACAAAGGATGGAAATAATGATAAATGGAGTAAATAGTGCAACGATAAAAAGCACTTATGCCAATGATATAACAAAACAAAATACAAAAGATGTCTCAAAAGATAGAACAAAAGAGATGGCATCTCAAAACAAACTAGAGGTACTAAAAGAGAAGATAGCCTCAGGAGAGTACAAGATCGATCTTGATCAAGTTGCCAAAAAGATGGCAGAGGAGTTGCTCTCATAACAAACTAAAAAAGGGGATTTTATGCTACTAACATATCATCTTGATGGAGCACTGCAAGATCTAAGAGATATCATAGCTATTACTAAGCAAGATATCGAAGATATTAAACAGGCAAATGCCGATGAACAGTTCTCGCGTCTTCCACTCAAAGAGGAGAAGATAGCGAGTTTTGAGGCAAAAAAAGCGATGATAGATCATGAAATCTCCAAACTTATGAGCTCTAATCCAAACAGAGATCTTCCAAATCTTCTTGATGATGAACAACACGTTAAACTTGATGAACTGAAGAAAGAACTGCATAATCTCAAAGAGATCAACCAAAAATATGCAAGAATGGTACTAACAGTAAGTGCACTCTATAATGAATTTCTTGAAAAGATTGTACCAACAGAGATGAATGGATATGACAAAGTAGCCTCAAAAAATCCATCACTTCTTGAGATAAGGGTTTAAAATGTCTTTGTTTGATTCGTTAGGGGTAGGTTATAGTGGCTTAAACACTTCTCAAGTTGGTATCAATGTTACAGGGCAAAATGTCTCTAATTCTGAAACAGATGGATATAGCCGAAAAAGAGTTATTCAAAGTGCTGCAACTCCTATAAAAAGTGGAGCTGGTAATATTGGCAATGGTGTTGAAGTTGAAAATATCGAGCGTGTGTTTGATAACTTTGTTTTTAGGCGATATAGCGAAACTTATGCAGATAAAGAGGAGAGCGACTTTACAAAGCAGACACTTGATGAACTCTCTACCTATTTTCCAGAAGTTGATAATGTTGGTATCAAAGCCGATCTAAAGGAGTATTATGATCTTTGGCAACGCTTTGGGGACAATCCAAACGATAACTCTGTAAAGATAGCTCTTGCTCAGCAGACTCAAACTTTAACAGATCATATCCAAGCTTTAAACTCACAAGTTTATGATATGCAGCAGAGACTAAATAGCGAGTTAAAGGTAAATATCGATGAGGTAAACAGACTCGCATCACAAATAGCAGATATAAATAAAAAGATCGACTCTTCTGAAGCAGGTGGGGGATATACAGCTAATGATCTAAGAGATAAAAGAAGTGTGCTAGAGCGTGATCTTTCGCGTTTGATTGGAGCTGAAGTGAGCGTAGAGTCTCTCTCTTCAGATATACAAGTTGATCCATCTACAAATAAAGCAACAGGTGGATACAATCTTCATATCAACGGTTTTAATATAGTTGATGGTGCAACATTTCATCCATTAAAGTTAGATAACTCAAAAAGTCAAGATGGATTTTATGAGATTGGTTATGAGCGTCAAGATGGAAAGCTTGTAACTTTTGATAGACAGATACAAGGGGGAAAAGTTGGTGCCATCCTCTCTTTGCGTGGAAGAGAGATAGATGATCAAAGTGGAATGCCAACAGATGGAACGATCCAACAGACATACTCAAAGATAAATGCTTTTGCAAGAGGATTGATCACATCAACAAACAACATCTATGCTAAGTCTTCAACTACAAGTATGACCTCAAATGCTATAGAGTATAATCCACAAGAGCCACTTATTAATAGCGATAGTAATATAAATACAGGCTCTTTTGATGTTATAGTTTATGATGAAGATGGCAATGAAGTAGCAAGAAGAGAGATAAATATCAATGAAGCAACAACTCTCACTACACGCTCAAATGCTGATGGAAACTCTATAGAGGAGCAGTTTGGTGCTAACTTAGATGATAATGATGATGGTAATGCAACAAATGATATAGATGATATGATTGATTTTTTTGCACCAGATGATAACAGTGGTAACAAGTTGCAACTTCATTTAAAAGCTGAGTATAAAGACAAGGGGTATAGTTTTGCTATTGAGGATAATCTAAAGGATGACTCATTCTCATCTGGAACAAACTTTGCAGGGGCATTGGGGTTACGAAGGTTTTTTGATGGAGAGGATGCAAAAGATATCTCACTTAATTTTGAGTTAAAGGATGATCCAACAGCTATATCTGCTGGTGCAAGTGATAGTGAAGGGGACAACTCTGTTGCACTTTCTATGGTTCAGCATCAGTTTGAGAAGTATAACTTTAGAGTCAACCAAGAGAGTTATGAGGATAGTGTATATGGCTTTTTTGATACTATCGCAACTAATGTAGGTACAATGGCAAATAAAGCATCAACATACAATGACTCCATCACAGCTCAGTTTAATGCTATAAAACAGGAGTATGACTCTGTATCAAAGGTAAACATTGATGAAGAGATGACTAATCTTATCCGTTATCAGACAGCTTATAGTGCTTCAGCCAAAGTTATAACCACAGTAGATCAGATGTTAAATACTCTTTTAGGTATTAAGCAGTAGATGCCACGCTATAGTATTGCTATATTGATTTTTATTTTTCTCTTTACATTTGTAGGATCTGGGCTTTATGAGGTAGATCCTACTAAACTAGATAGTGATGCTATCTTGCTTCCTCCCTCTTTTTTACACCCTTTTGGAACAGATAGATTGGGTAGAGATCTTTTAGCTAGAGTTATGCATGGAGGAGAAGTCTCATTAGTTATAGGTATAGGAAGTGCGTTTATATCTTCGTTTATCGGTTTTATTTTTGGAGCTATGGCGGGGGATTTTCGAGGATATGTAGATAAGACATTTGTGATTATAGTTGATCTTTTTTTAACATTTCCGACATTTTTTCTTCTTTTAGCACTTGTGAGCTATGTAAATGCTTCAGTTTGGGTTTTGATAGTGATCATCTCTCTAACTGGATGGATGACAACTGCACGCCTTATTCGGAGTGAAAGTTTTGCAATCACTTCAAAACCATTTATCAAGATCCTCAATATCGCTAAAGTAAAAAGGAGCAAGATACTTTTAAAGTATTATGCACCGCTTCTTGCTCCTATCTTTTTTGTAAGTTTCACTTTTGGAGTAGGAGGAGCTATCTTAGCAGAGTCTGGTCTTAGTTTTTTGGGACTGGGTATAGTTCCTCCTCAGATGAGTTGGGGATCTATTATGAGTGAGGGTAAAGATGTTATAGAGATAGCGTGGTGGGTCAGTTTTTTTCCTGGCTTTATGATATTTTTAGTAACTTTTGCACTTATTAATATCTCTAACTACCTCCAATCCATCACAAACAAAAAAGAGCTACACTAAAATCTAAGAAATCGCATACAAATTCTATTTTTTTTTGGTACAATATTCTATAATTGTTTAATTAAAGGTTTGTTTGATGCAAGATGCAGAAGATATCATCTTATCAACATTACAACAATGTGTAGATAATGATAAGATACTTTCTAGGGATGAAATAGAGACTCTTTTAAATGAGTATAAAAAAAAGCTTCACCGAACAGAGAGAATTACAAAGCAGATTGATAAACAGCAATTTTTAATGTTAAAGCTCAATGAAGAGTTAGATGAACATAAAAATAATCTTGAAAAAAAGGTTCAAGAGGAGATCACAAAGCGAAAACACAAAGAGGAGATCCTACTACAACAATCAAAAATGGCATCGATGGGGGAGATGATAGATGCCATAGCACATCAGTGGAAGCAACCACTTAGTGTTATTAGTGCACAGGTTGCACATTTAATGTTACAGTTTCAATTAGATATGCTCAATGAAGAGAGTCTAAAAAGTTTCGAAAAAAATATCACGAACCAAATAGAACATATGAACAATACACTCAATGAGTTTAGGAGTTTTTTTAGACCGTCAAAAGATGCTACTTTTTTTGAGGTTAAAAAAATGATAGAGAGTACTTTGTTACTTGTAAAAGATGAGTTTATCAAGAAAAATATTGAGATAACTGTCCAATGTGAAGATAATTTTGAGCTTTTTGGATTTGAAAATGAGTTTAAACACCTTGTCTTAAATATTATCAATAATGCTAAAGATGCTTTTGTTGAAAGAGATATCAAAGATAGAAAGATAGTGATCAATTGTCTTCGTGATAAAGAGAATAAAACGATAGAGATTGTTGATAATGCCGGTGGCATACCTGAAGATATCATCGATAAAATTTTCAAAGCAAATGTAACAACAAAAGAGGCAGATAAAGGAACGGGGATAGGTCTTTATATGAGTGCACAAATTGCACAAAAACATCATGGAACTTTAAGTGTAGAAAATCTAAAAGATGGTGCAAAATTTATTTTTAAATGTAAAAATATTAAACAAGAACAAAGGTAAAAAATGGAATTAGTACAGATAGAAGCAACAAAACATACACCAAAAATAGTTCTTGATCCAGAGTCTGGGGTCGTGGAGATACGGGGAAAATCATATCCAGAAAATACATTTGAGTTTTATAGACCACTGATGGAGTGGCTAGAGGAGTATTTTGATCAAAATGCAAAAGATGTAACGACTTTTAATATAGA
>FPHB01000008.1_pt2 | contig 25050 bp, 21 predicted proteins | sample 1057301 | NCBI WGS metagenome assembly FPHB01 (sample SAMEA4473311, study PRJEB15554) | hydrothermal vent metagenome | biome: marine basaltic hydrothermal vent biome; feature: marine hydrothermal vent; material: water | place: Pacific Ocean | collected 2011-06-14/2011-07-23 | depth 1155 m | reverse complement strand
ATCAAGAAAAAGAGAAGAGATCGCTTTTTTTATATCAATCTAATTATGCTCATTGGCAGCATTGGCTTAGTTGTATATATCCTTAGTCTTGAGTACAAAGGTCTGTTTTGGATAGTTGGATTTATTGCTTTTTTAGTGATGCTCTTTAGTGGAGTTGTTTTTTTTAACCAATCATTTGGGTTATTAGAAGAGGATTTTAGTGATAATCTTGATTTTTATCAACTCTCTATGTGGCTTGAGAGAGAGCATAGTTCAAAACTCTTGATGCACGATATTACTTTGGATAAGAAAGAGATTAAAACTTTACTGGAGATAATCAAGCCTTATAGAAAGAGTAGCCGCTGTCTGCTTAATCTTAAGGAGAAGTTTGAAGTATTTAGCAACGGTTTTATCATTAAAAAAAGAGAGTATCTCTATGATGATGTAAAGAGTATAGATATATACAGAGGCGGGAGTATTCTCTCTTTACATATTGTTTTAAAAGATGACAAGGAGATCGATCTAACATTTAGCGATAATGAACCAAAGGAAAAAAACAGAGCCAAAAAGATCTATAAAACCTTTTTAAAAAGAAAAATAAAAGGAACGAAAAATCATGCATACAAGAGTGAAACTGCGACTAAAAAGGTTGGTAAAAACATCAAAGAGAGGCACCCTACAACAACCATATATCGCTACCCAAACAGTAAAGGAGTCTTTTTTGTAGATTTTGATGAGTGCGATGATATAATTTTTGCTGATACATCTATCAACAATAGTATAGAGTTAACAGATGATGGATTGTTTAACAAAAAGATCTTTTACAATGCTTTTATCTGCAGAGATCATGTTGTATGGTTTAGTTACAATAAAGAGACACAAACTACCTCTAAAGAGATCATATATTTTGATGATGAGGATTTTTTAAAAAAATTACCAAAAGAGCTTGGATTGTTTTATAATAATGCCGTAGAGATATTTTTAGAATATGCCAAAAAAAAGCTTCACCAAAACAAAACGGTAAAACTCTATTTTGACAACTATAAAATAGAGCTGTCAAAAACAAAATTTTTAATTTATAAAGATGAAGAGCTGGTTGTAGAGAATTTTTTTAGTTGGAGTGAGCAAGGTGAGTTTTATAATGTTATTATAAATCCTTATACCAACAAAAGCATACAGCTTCAAGCACCAAAAAGTGTGAATGAGTTTTTATCATTTTATGATGGCATTAGAGACACTTCAAAAACTATGATTGAAGATGGTATTTCTTATAAAGATCGTGTTAGTCTATTTTTTGAAGATAAATTTTTATTTATCGTTCGATTTGTTAGTTTTCTTCTTCTCTGGGGTCTGTTTTTATACATCGACGCCCTGTTTGACAGCTTGACATTTGTTGTCATCGCGCTTGAGAGTTTGTTTAGCTTAGCATTAGCACAAATACTCTATGATTATTTAAGTGATCGGATGAGATAGATAAAAGATCTTTTTAGGAGAAACATAATGAAAGCTATAGCAATTTTGGCATTAATTTTTACCACACTTTTTGGTTTTGACTATAAAGAGGCAAAACAGATTTTAGATAACAACGATACAAAAGAGATTTTACAAACTCTAAAGTCGGAAAATGGATTTAATTTTTTAGGCTTAGCTATAAAAGAAAATAGACTCGATGTCTTAAAATTAGCAATCGATAATAGATTTGACTTTAGCCAGACAGATGAGAGTGGAGGAGGCACACTCCTTGATTTTTCAGCCTTTTTTCTAAACAAAGAGGCAGTAAAGCTATTAGTTCCCATCATCGATCCAAACCATATATCAAAACGGGGATTAAATAGTCTAAGATTTGTCTTAAGGGGGCTTAGTCAGGAGTATAGGTGGCTTTATAACTCAAAAGAGGAGCTAAAAAAGGCATTTAAAGATGATAAGTTTACACAAAAAGAGATTGATGACACTCTTAAACTCTACGATTATCTTAGAAAAAGTGCACTTGAGATAGTAGAGATTTTAAAACAAAATGGAGCGAGATTTGAACTAAGTGGGACTTATCCAAATGAGGTAACTTTTTTTATATCTGCAAGAGATGGAAGAATCAACAACAAATTTAAATACAACCTTATAGAGAAAATTTTAGACAACAAAGGAAAACTTCTCTTTTACATCGGGGTGAATGAATTTACAAAGGCAAAAGAGCTTCTAAACGCACATCCGGAGATCTTAAAAGAGCCATTCTTTTTGGATTATAAAAGGCACTTTTTTTACATTTTGCAGCAAGATAAAAAGTATTGTGATATTGTAGAGTTTATGATACAAAAGGCTTTAGATGAAGATTTTCATATCTTGGAGTATTATGTAACGAACAAAAAAAGCAAAAACTTTTATGATGAAGAAAAAGAGGAGTGTTTCAAAAAGCTCTATAACAGATACCAATACAAACACAAATATAACTATAAACCATTTGATATATTTAAATTTATCAAAGAAAGAGATCATAAAAATATAGAAAAATTTACAAGTGAGCCGGGCTGGAACTTTGCAGTATCGACATATGAACTGCCAACGGGCTATGTCCCTGTATATTCTCCGGCAATCATAACAGACTATACAACGCCATTTTTACAAGCAGTTTTACACTACGATGTGGATAAAAAAACAGTTGATATTATGTTAAAAAATGGAGGATACCTTAGCGGATGGAATGAACTTCACTATGCTATCTTAAAAGGTTTACCGCTTCATTTAGAGAAGTATAAAAGATGGGAGAGAGTTTTGAAGCTCAATCAGGGTGATTTTATAGCAAATATCACACCACTCTATCTTGCAGTTTTAAAAAATGATTTTGATTTGATTAAAGAGCTTATAGTAAACGGTGCCGATCCAAACATCACTCTAAACAACGACTACAACATCCTAAATTTTGCGATAAGATACAATAGTGATGATAAGATCATAAACTACTTTATCGATATACAAGGCTACATCACACCGATACAACTTGAACAGTTGGCAAATCATAAAAAGTTTGAAGTTTTACGATATATAAAAGAGAACAACATCAACGGTCAATACAGCTCACTAAAAAAAGTTTATGAAAGGGTGGTTAAAAAGTTAGATTATCATCTCACGCACTTTCCACCATATCAAAGAGATGACTACAACAAGGAGGTTGTTCAACCATTTAAAAAACTCTTTAAAGATTTGGTGGATTATAATGTTATGCTTATTGAAGCGATAGACAAAAACGATACAAAAAATGCTCTTTTGGCTATAAAAAATGGTGCAAAATTAAACCAAGAGCTAAAAAAACCACTTTATTGTTATATGAAAAAGAAAAATCTAAATAATTTGATAGATGATTTTAAAAGTTATGGATATAAGTTTGATGATATTAATTGTGAAAAGAAGTAGACTGTTTTTTCAAGGTGGCATCTGTGAAAATAGCTAAAAAAGACAAAAAGAGCCTTTTATATAAGGGCATTTTCTTACTTTTAGGTGGAATAGCACTCCTTTTTTATCTGGTAAACTTTATAGGTGTCAGCGAAGATTTTTTGCCAAATTTTGGGAAGTTGGCTTCTTTGGTTATGATCATATTTGGTATAGCAAACATCTACAACTATGATAGATACTCTCAAGATTATGAAGCTTACTTTTCCATCAAAGATAATGTTTTAAAGTTTGAAGAGAAAAGATATGATATTAAAGGTGCCTTTTTGTCCATTAGATCCCTAAAAAAGGAGGATTTCTATAGAGTTACACTCTGGATAGAAAAAAAAGAGGAGAAAGCTACAACTGCTTTTGAGGATGTTGTTTTTAACACTGATGAGATGAAGCAGTTTTTAGAGATGATAAAACCTTACAGGAAGTCTCAAGAGTGCTTGTTAGATAATGAGAAAAGAGTCAAACTCTTTGATGATGGCTTTATATTTGAAAATAGAGAAATTTTATATGATGAGATAGAAAAATTTGATACAAAACTTATAAAGTATAATGAAAGCAACTTATATCTTGATATCAACATCGTTTTAAAAAATGGTGATATTCTTGACAAACGCTTAAATGGAGGTATAAAGGAGTATGCAAAAGTTATATATGCACGGATGAAGTATGAAGGTGCAGATTTTTTTATAAAAAATTGCCCAAAAAATGATATGGATATATATGACTGGGGGATTACTATTGTGGATGTTACTGTGATTTTGATGGCATATTTTGGATATGAACTGTTTGAATTTTTAGCGATTGTTATGTTTTTTGTTACTATGCTATATCTATCGGCTAGATTGGATTTCTCAGAAACAGCAGAGCTTTGTAAAGAGATACAAAGACTCCAAAAAGAGGATGTTTATAACTCAGTATATCAAGAAGTTAAAGAGTTATATAATCAAAAAATATAATAGATCAAGTCTCAAGCTTATAAAGCTTCTTTCTCTCGCTTGAACCAGCTATATTGAGCTGTTTGCGGTACTTAGCTATAGTGCGACGCACCATTTTAACATGGAACTTCTCTTGCACGAGCTCTAATATCTTCATATCACTTAATGGCTTTTGCCGTGGCTCATTTTTTATAAGCTCTTTGACATACTCTTTGATAGTGGCATTAGATGTCTCTTCATCGATTGCAGTAGTAAAGAACTCCTTCATAGGAAAGATCCCTCTATCACAGGCGATATACTTGTTAGCAATAGCACGTGAGATTGTTGAAGGATTGTGTCCAAACTCATCTGCAAGAGTTTTAAGTGTAAGTGGCTTAATACTTCCACCAGCAAAAAAATCATACTGATACTCAACTATCATCAACCCAACTTTATACAAAGTAGCACGACGCATATCAAGAGCATCTACAAGACTTTTTGCCTCTTTAAGCTTTTTAGATATAAACTCATGTTCAACAGCATACTCACTCTCTATATGGATTATTGGATAGTATTCATCATTAAGCTTTACCTCAATATTTCCATCCTCATCAAAATATATCATGATATCTGGAATGATCTCTTCAGATTTTTGTTCATATTCGATATTTGGAGGATTATAAAAACGCGATATTACACGCATCGCTTCAGAAAAATAGGGCTCTTTATCATAAGAGTAGATATTTTCAAGATCTTCTATCATCTTAAGTGCTAAATCATATGCTTCATCAGATATATCGGAGTTCTCAAGCTGAAATAAAAAGGACTCTCGTAGATCTTTTGCCCCTATTCCAGCAGGATCTATATAGATAAAACGCCTTCTTATACGCTCAAAATCCTCCACTTTGATACCTTTATCTTTACAAAAAGCATCTGTATCCCCTTCATAGTAGCCAAACTCATCAAGATTTTCTATAACAAAGTAGGCTATCTCTTTTGAGAGTGGAGTTGGAAAGAGGTGCGAGTCTATCTGCTCATCAAGAAGATCATAGAGACTCTTTTGTTGAATAGTTAACGCCTCTAACTTCTGACTTTGAGTTGTTGTGATATTTCCATAAATAACACGCTTTGAAATAGTTTGAGACATAGGCTTTTCAAAAGCACTCTCTATCTCTATCACAGGATTGGATTCGACAAAGGGCTTGATGATCTCTTGTAGATCATTCAAACTACTATGAAGGATCGGTAACCAGTTTCTTAGTGTATTGGAGAGTTTATGTTTGGTGACGACACTACTATCTTGTCTTAATGTCGCCATTTTCTTTCTCCTTAAAACTTAAACTCTTCACCAAGATAGTGTGTTCGCACATCAGGATTTTGACTGATCTCCTTGCTTGTTCCACTTGCAAGAAGAGCCCCAGACTTGATCACATAGGCATGATCACATACAGCTAGTGTCTCTCGAACATTATGGTCAGTTATAAGCACACCGATATCATACTCCACCAACTGTTCGATGACTTTTTGTATATCAAGTACGGCTATAGGATCAACCCCTGCAAAAGGCTCATCAAGAAGCAAAAATTTTGGTTTATTTACCAGTGCTCTAGCTATCTCTACACGGCGACGCTCACCACCAGAGAGGCTGATCCCTTTTCGGTTGCGTATTGGTTCGATGTTAAACATATCCAAAAGCTCTTCGATACGCTCTAATTGTTTGTGCTTCTCTTTGATCCCAACCTGAGCAGCAACAAGCAGGTTCTCTTCTACTGTTAGATCTTTAAAAACCGAAGCCTCCTGTGGCAGATAACCGATCCCTTTGATAGCTCGTTTATGTAGTGGTAGATTAGAGATCTCCTCATCATCGAAGTAAACCTCCCCACTTGTTGCCTCTATAAGCCCACAGATCATATAAAAGGTAGTTGTCTTCCCTGCCCCATTTGGTCCAAGAAGTCCCACAACCTCTCCGCTTTTAACCTCCAAACTCATCCCGCGAACGATCTCAAGGCTTTTGATCTGTTTTTTAAGGTTGAGTGCTTTTAGTGTATGCATACGATATACTCTCTTTTATCAAAGGCTATCTTGTTGATATCGATCGTTGCAACATCGATACCGGCATCTATAAGGAGGTTCTCTAAGTGCTTATCACCCCACTCTACAAAGTGCAGTCCATCCTTCTCAAGCTCCTCAAGCATCCCCAAAGAGAGAAAGTGCTCAAGCCCTTTGTTATAAAGATCATAATGGTAGAGTCCATCAGAGTAGATATGTTGGAGTGAAAAGGTTGGCGATGTCACATCTTGTGTAATGCCAAACTTTTTGGCAAATGCTTTTACAAGAGTTGTCTTTCCAGCTGCAAGGTCTCCTTTTAGAAGTACGACTCCCTTTGGAAACTCCTTGACAAACTCCTCTACTAGTGTATCTACCTGCTCTTCATTTAGCTCATATCGCTTTTTCATAGTTTGCTTGAAACCTCCACGATATCGTTAAGCTTCTCAAAGGCGATGCCAAACTCAAGCACATCTTTTGCCATAGCGAGACCCTCTTTGATATCTCCTGCCATGCCATCGACATACAGAGCCGTTGCGGCATTTAAAAGTACGACATCTCTTTGGGCATCACTGGCATACCCTTGTAAGATATCCATAATGATCCTTGCATTTGCCTCTGCATCGCCACCTTTGATACTTTTGAGAAGATTTTTTCGTATGCCATATTCAGCTGGATCGATAACAAGCTCCTCTATCTTGCCATCTTTAAGATGTGCTGCGTAAGTGACTCCGCTAATGCCTATCTCATCCATCCCCTCTTCGCTGCTGACAACCATCACATCTTTAGCACCATTTAGCTGCATCGCTTTAGCCATTTTAGGAACAAAACTCCTATCAAACACACCCAAAAGAGACTTTTTAACATCTGCCGGATTGGTAAGTGGTCCTAAGATATTAAAGACCGTCTTATCTGGGATCGATTTGCGTATAGGCATGATAAACTTCATAGCCGGATGGTGATTTTGTGCAAACATAAAGCACCACCCTGTCTCTTCAAGGAGTTTGGCATTTTGCTCTGGAGTGAGTTTAAGGCGAACGCCAAGCATCTCAAGCACATCTGCACTTCCACTTTTTGAGGTTATAGAGCGGTTTCCATGTTTAGCTACATAACTCCCAGCAGCCGCACAGACGATGGATGTAGCAGTAGAGATGTTGAAGCTTCCTATCTTATCGCCACCAGTTCCTACGATATCGATCGCTTTTTCTTTAAGTTCATCAGCTATTGGCAGCTTGATAGAGAACTCACGCATTACTTCAGCCGCAGCAGCGATCGTCTCTACGGGAGTGGATTCATCAAGTTTAAGAGAGAGTAAAAACTCCCGCATCTGCTCATCACTCATCTCGTGTCTAAAGAGCTTTAAAAAGGCTCTTTTTGCTTCATCATAGGTCATGATACTTCCTTTACATACTTTGCTTGTTCAGATTTTGGTGTTGATTTGGTTGTTGGTATGGCTAAGACTTCATAGCTTTTAGAGCCACTGAGGTAGTTAAGTGTTATACGATCCCCTACTCCAACATCTTTACTTGCTTTAGCAACCTTACCGTTGATCTCTACAACCCCGTTTTTGATCATATCTTGAGCGATGCTTCGCCGTTTTGTTAGATTGACACTATTTAAAAATTTATCTATTCGCATCTATTTATCTCATATTTTTTCTTAATTGTAGGGAAAAAAAACTAAAAGTTTTGTAAGAGTGGAACATTTTTTGCGTAATCACCATCCGGTGTTACGCCTGAGGCATTGAAAAATCAACCTTTTTCTTGATATATTCTTGGTAATAACGGTATCCAGTTATCAGATTTTTCAGTAGCATCGCCGAAGAGAAGAGAAAAAGGAGTGCTCCAGCTACTACAAAGTAGCGTGAGAAAAATCCAAGCCCAAAAGAGATATAAGCAAGGTAGTAAAGATAGGTTTGTAACTCCATCATTTTTTTTGGTATCACGGCACTCATCTCCGCTTCAAAAACCATAGAGGAGCTAAGATGAAACCAAGTCAAAAAGGGAACAATCTTATAAAGCATCGCATTGATAAGGGCATAGATACCGCCAAAAAGAGCAAAAAATGCAATGCCAAAAGCAAGATCATACCCACTCCATACATCAATGATAAAAAGGAGTACCACTATGATGACATTTGCCATAGAGAAGTACCAAAGATTTATACTTAGATCACTGCGTGCTCGTTTTCTCTTTTTGAGTATCCAAAGAGTCATCAATGCAAAAGAAGCGACAACAACTCCTAAAAGCATCTGCACAAACTTCAAAGCTTCAAAGTTATCTGCTAGTCGGAAATAGACAAAAGCAAAAAGCAATCCCAAGATAGCAATATAGTTCCCCTCTTTGAGGATCTTTGGAAACTCTTTGGCAACAAAAAACATAGGAATAATACGAAACGAGACGGCATTGACAAGCAAAAAGACCCATCCAAAAAGCATCAATGCTATATGGATATCGCCAAATTTGACACTACTTACAAAGCCGCTATGCCCCATCAGTGCAATAAAACCAAAGATAGTCGCAATAAAGAGCAAAGCAAAACTCGAAGCAAAGTTTTTGATCAGATAATCCTTCTCTACACTCTCAAAAACTGTACTAAAAGAGAGGTAGGCAAAGTACAAAAAGCCAAACAGCAGTAACATCCCACCACTATGCATCACAGGGGTGATTTCAGTTAAAAAACCGCCAATAAAAAGCAAAATACCGCCATTAAGAAGTGCATAGATGATGTTTGCATTGCGAACCACATTTTTATAGGCGATCCCTAGCATTACAGGGATCATCTGAAACATCGCACCAACCATAATATGAGCAAAAAAACCGATAGTAAGCGTATGGGTAATCGCTATAGAGTTATACTCAAAGCGACTTTGAATACCAAACGAAAAAAGAGCAGAAAGTGCTGCAAAAAGAAGCAGATAGATAGCTCCTGTGATAAAAAAACGAAGCGGTATCTTATATGGTGGTGCCTGTTCTAAACTAAGTCCTTGGAACATCTCTACTCACTTTCATAATAAACTCGTTTGGTTCATCTTTGATGATCTCATAAGTGTATCCTCGTGCTGCTATCTCGTTAAAGAGATGACGAGGGTTCATCCGATGTTTAAAGATTAAAACCTCATCCCTTTGCATCGCTTCTAGAGCTCTTATGGCTCTTATAAGTGGCTCTGGTGCTTCAAGCTCACTTACATCAAGATAGATAGTTTTTTCGCTATCCTCTTTTTGCACAAAAACCTACCATTTTGTCAATTTTTCAACGATCTCATCGTTTTGGTTCATAAGGTGCTGCTGCATCATTGTATAGAGCATCTGCTCCTCTTTGGCATTGTGCTGCTGTAAGAGGATATTCATCGACTCTCCAAGACCAAAGATGCGATCTTTATCTTTTGCATTGTATGCCTCATCCATCTTTTCAAAGAGTGACTTTGCCTGTGCATGTTCCATTCGCATCACTTCTGTTGGACCTTGTGTCATCCCTGTTTTCTCTTCAAAAAGAGGAAAGAGGTACTCCTCCTCCATCGCAAAGTGTTTAAGCGTCTCATTTTTAAATGCCAGATACTTCTCTAACGCAGTATCAAAATCCCCTCTCTCTACTGCATCCTCTGCTTCAGCCAAAAAGTGGTCACACTCTCTATGTTTGTGTGTCATAAAATCTTTGATTGTCATAATAGCACCCCCTATTTCTTTATTTTTAGTGAATTATACAATAAATCGGATAAAAATTGTCTGATTTTAAAGTTTATCATTTTCATTTATAATACTAAAAAAGAAACAAGGAAGATGATGCACTACCCATATGAAGGATTAGAACCCTATACACTTGCAAATTTATTCGATCGAAGTGTCAAACTATATAGTAAACGCCCTGCTTTTGGCTGGGTTGATGGTGCTATTATGAACTATGACGAAGTTGCAGCAAAAGTAGATGCACTTATCAAGATACTTCAAGAAAATGGCATCAAAAAGGGTGATAGAGTTGCACTTTTAAGTGAAAATATGCCAAACTGGCCTGTGGCTTATCTAAGTATTACCTATATCGGTGCTGTGGTAGTACCGATCTTACCTGACTTTAATCCTGCCGATGTGCATCATATCCTTCGCCACTCCGAAGCACAAGGGATCTTTGTCTCTTCTAAACATCAACATACGATCGAAGAGCTAACCGACTCAAAGATCTCTTTTGTTATCAATCTCGATCGCCTTGAACCGATCAAAGATCTTGATAACTTTAGCTATATAGATCAGTTTCGCAAAAAGATCGCAGACAAGATCAAAAAAAACCAAGAGAAGTACCGACCAAAAGAGGATGACTTAGCAGCCCTACTCTATACATCAGGAACAACTGGCCACTCAAAAGGAGTGATGCTAACACATAAAAATCTCACCACAAACGCTATGAGCTCTTTTAGTGTTATAAAAATCCTTCCAGAAGATGTTTTTCTCTCTATTTTGCCACTTGCTCATACATTTGAGTGTACTGTTGGGATGCTCGTTCCTGTTTTACATGGAAGTAGTGTTCGCTATCTCGATAAAGCACCAACACCTACTATCCTTCTTCGAGCTTTTGAGAAGGTACGCCCTACGATGATGCTAAGTGTTCCGCTTGTTATAGAGAAGATCTTTAAAAACAAGATCCTTACAAAAATCAACGCCTCTTTTATCACTCGAACTCTCTATAGATTTGCATTTTTTAAAAAACTTATCCACAAAAAAGCTGGAGCAAAACTGATGGAAACCTTTGGGGGAAGGTTACGCTTCTATGGTATCGGTGGTGCACCTCTACCAACTTATGTAGAGGAGTTTTTGCATGATGGAGGCATCCCCTATGTAGTTGGTTATGGTCTTACTGAGACTGCTCCTTTACTATGTGGCACACCGATCGATCAACCTAAAAAGATAGGCTCAACAGGTCCAGCTCTTTATGGAGTAGAGATCAAGATCAAAGAACCAAACGAAAAAGGCGAAGGAGAGATCTGTGCTAAAAGCCCAAGCGTGATGGTTGGTTACTACAAAGATGAGGCTAAGACAAAAGAGGTCTTTGATGAGGATGGATGGTTTTTAACCGGCGATCTAGGATATCTTGATGATGATGGCTATCTCTTTATCAGCGGACGAAGCAAGAACATGATACTAGGACCAAGTGGAGAAAACATCTACCCAGAACAGATAGAGTCCATCATCAACAAACATCCTCTTGTTCTTGACTCACTCGTTTTAGAAAAAGATGGCAAACTTGTTGCACGTGTGCATCTTGACTATGAGCAGATAGATAAACTACTTCATGCCCAAAAAAGACCAAATGAGGAGGTACAAAAAGAGATAAAAGAGCTTTTAGAGTCGATGCGAAAAGAGATCAACACCCATCTAGCAACCTTCTCAAAGATCACAAAGTTTATCGAACAACAAGAGCCATTTATCAAAACTCCAACAAAAAAGATCAAACGTTATCTTTATCAAGATTAGATGTATCATAGCCCATCTGATGTAACTTTGCCTGTTTTGCAAGAAGCTCTATAGACTCTGAAACACTACTGTTCTTGGAGTTTAGTTGCTCTTGCAACTTTTCAAAGTGCTGCTCTATTCTATCTGGAAGTGATGCAAGATTCTCTTTGATCTCATCTCTAAAGTGCTTTTCAAAAGATGTAATACTTGTAGATATTTTTTCAATCTCCTCTAACAGATCCTCATATTTTTCCTCTTTTGATTCTATTTGACGAAGAAGAGGAAGCAGTTTTACTATACTTTTAGCAAGAAGTTCTCTCTCCTCTTCAAAACTCTCCATTTTTTTTGCTATTACGACCATTTGTCTTATTACAAATTCACTTTGAGTTTTTATAGCTTCTAACTTTGTTTCACTTGTAAGAAGCTCTGTTTTTAGTCTTTCTGCCTCTCTTAAAAGTGTTAAAAACTCCTCTTGTACCCTTTTTGTTGCTTGGTTCAACTCATCTGTTGTATTATGTACAATTTGAGATGTTATAGTATCTGCTATATACTTAATACTTTCTATTTTCTCTTGTAAAAATCTAAACTCATCTTGCATATCCTCTTTTATATTTTGCACTGCATCCAATGAAACTTTTATTGTATCAAATTGCTCTTTATTTGTTATTCGCAACATCTCAATATGCTTATGTATTACACTATCTAACTCTGGAAGCTTAAACTCTGTAAAATTGATAAAAAGCTCTTGGAGTTGTTGACTCCAGCTATATAACTCCTTAAAACTATTCATAAGATGCTTTTGATTCTCTAAAAGCTGTGCAAGAGTTTTAATATCTTCACTCAATTTTATACTAAACTCCTCTTTGAGCTTTTGCTCCTCTTTAGCATAACTTTGCATCTGATCTTTTAACTCATAAGAGAACTCTTGAAGCTGAGATATATGCTCAATCAAAGAGAGAGTAGTCTCTTTTTGAATACGCTCATTCTCATTTTTTTGTGTTTGATGCATTATATTCATAATAATATAAAGCATCAAAGCGATCAAAAATGGAATAGATGATCCTTTTAATGTATAAAAAAGTGATTGTTGTTCATTTGAAATGATAAAATGAATCAGCGATGCTATAGCACCAATAGCTAACATTAGTGGAGCATAGCTGATCTTGTTAGGCTGTTTATAGATAGATATCTGACGTAAAAAGATAATCGCCATAAAAACAAATGAAATATACATATAGGTATCGAACATATCATTATCCTTTTGGAATGTTCACCTATTTTAGCATATTATAAAACGATTTTCAAAATCTCTTTTGGTTCCTTTACTTTTATCCTCCAATCTACTTCACTCTTAAAACCCCACATAGCATAGATAGCTTCTATATTACTTCTAAGTGCAGCATCTATATCTTTTTGATTGTCTCCCACCATCCATGCTCTATCATGATCTTTTTTATAGTTACATGCTTGAAGGATTTGTAAGATCATATCAGGATCTGGTTTTGGCTTGGAGATGTCAGCACCGACTACTTTTTCAAACATATCGACAACTTTTAGATGCGAAAGCATCCGTTTGGCAAACTTTGTGGGTGCATTGGTGGCAACCCCCATCAAAACTCCATGCTCTTTTAAACGCTTTAAGAGCTCCTCTATCCCATCATAAAGATAGGGATTTTGGATACACTGCTGATGATAAAACTCCTCAAAGAGCTCTCTATCTCTTGCTTCATATACTTTAGTTTGATAGAAGAGATAGGCAAGATTTCTCTCCTTTTTATTGATCGCCTCAACAACAAACTCCTCTGAGAGTGGAGGGAGATTGTGGTTCTTTTGACGAACATAATTTACCGCAATAGTGATATCCTTTTTAGAGTCAATCAGCGTACCATCCATATCGAAGATTACGATCTTTTTCACTCTTTCATCTCCAGATAGATATTATGAAGTGTCGTAGCAAAAAGAGGATGATCATTTGGACAGCGTGCCACCTTATACTCTTTAAAACCAAGCTCTTTAGCAACCTCTGCATACTCTATACTTAGTTCAAAGTCTGTCTCTGAGTTATCGATTGTAAAGGCGATAGGAAAGATCACCACCTTTTTACTCTTTAGCTCTTTGAGCTTCTCCTCTAAAGAGGGCTCAAGCCACTTCATCGGTCCTACTTTAGACTGATACGCTAGATGCACATCCTTAAATAAAACTCCCCCTTTAATAAGCTCCTCTTTTAGTAGTTCTACATGATGAGTGATCTGTTTTTGATAAGGATCTCCCCTGTCGATAATCTTTTGAGGAAGTCCATGTGCAGAAAAGATCAACTCAAACTCACTTGCATCTGCATCATCAAGTATCTCTTTTATACGCTCTAAGATCACTTCATTATAACTACTCATCCTATAGAAGTTGCCTCTTTTATGTATCCTTGCATTGCCCCCTACTTTTGCATATGCAGCCTCAAAATCCTCCAGTGAGGACTTTGTCGTTGTGGTAGAGTACTGCGGATAGAGTGGGATAAGATAGATATCTCGTATATCCATCTCTTCAAGCCTGTTGCAAACCTCTTTGGCAAATGGAGGAGTATAACGCATAGCAAAATCAACATAGACCTCATCTGGTACCATATCTTGTAGCTTTGCTACAAGCTTCTTTGTATGATCAACTATAGGTGACTTCCCGCCCAACTCCTCATATACTTTTCGTGCATTTTCCGCTCTGCTCGTTACGATCATATTACCAATAAACTTACGAAGCAGTTTGCTTTTAGTTGTTAGGATATTTTCATCAGCAAACATATTTCGCAAAAAGGTCTCTACTTCGAGAAGATTGTTTGGACCTCCCATATTAAGCAGGATTATTGCCTCTTTTTTATTCAAGTTTTTACCCTTAGAGTGATTTCATACACTATCTGCTGCAATGGTAGCATATCTTCATAGATTTTAAAAAGTGTATCGATAAGCTTTTCTCCGTCTGTTACCAAATCTGATGGAAGCTTTTTATATGTTGCCATTCCCTTATACAAAGCTAGATCGACATAAGACATAGAGCTATCAAAGCCTCTTGGAAGGCGTTTATAACCTTGCTCTATCGTACTATACCCTTTTTGTTTGATCTCTTCGATGATCTTAGCAAGGCGTTGTCTATTTTTATCCTCTTTAATAAACTCTCTATAGGCATCAAGGAGTGGCTTTTCAAACCATCGAACTCCTACAAAGGCAAAAAGTTCACTCTTATCAAAGTGCATATAAAAAGAAGAGCTTTGAAGTCTTTTGCCACCTCCTTGCCACCAGATAAAGCCTATGCGTTCTTTGATAGGTCGCTTATCATACCCCATACGACGGATATCTCGGTAGATACGAAAGAGAGAATAGTTGATCTTTGGAGCATAGTTGATAGTAGGTTCAAGAGCTAGAAGATGATCACCCATCTCCTCTACAAAGATGCGTGAAGGAGTGAGGATATACTCCTCATACTCACTTTTATGTGCCTCAAACCACTCTTTTGTGTTATTTTGACCGATACGCGCTAAAAGATCTAACGCCTCGCTAGGAAATCCCTTAAACTGCATGCTCACTTTGGTTTGAAAGCGTGTTAGAGACTTTATAAGCACTAAAGAGTAAGATATCTTTGTGGCTTGTATAGGTTGCATAGACATTTCCACCTTGAAGTACTAAAAAGAGCAAAAGCATATAGAAGTGGTTTTTTGCTCTTTCAGTATGAAAACGAAGATCTTTAAGCACTGCCAAAGCGATGCTTAAAAAGAGGATCGTATAGGTTAGTGGCACAAAGTCAGGCACTGGAACAGGATCTCCTTTTGCGTAGGAGTGAAGACCAGCTAGATAGTAGTTCACCCCAAAGTAGGTCATAAGAACCGATGTAAAGGCAAGAAGTGAGATCACAGAGTAGTTAAACTCATTGTAGATGGACTTGATAAAGCGTAGATGCATAACCACCGCATAGACAAGGATCGTCACAAGTGCCCATGTCTCTTTAGGGTCCCATCCCCAGTAACGTCCCCAGCTCTCATTTGCCCAAACACCACCTAAGAAGTTCCCAACAGTAAGCATTGCCAGACCAATCATCAAGCTCATCTCATTGATCGCATTGAGCTCGATAATAGAGCATGAGATGATAGCTTCATTTTTTTCATTTTTTATCATGTAAAGTATTATCATGATAAAGCCAAGAAGTGCACCAAGACCTAAGAAGCCATAACTAGCCGTAATCATCGAGACATGGATGCTAAGCCAGTAGGAGTTCAGTACCGGTACAAGGTTGGTAACTTGTGGATTCATCCAGTTTAGATGGGCTACAAAGAGGATAAGACCTGTAAGTATCCCTGTTGCCGCCATAGTGATAGGGGATTTTTTAGAGAAGATAAATCCAGCAAGTACACTCGCCCAGCCGATATAGATCATCGACTCATAACCATTTGACCATGGGGCATGACCACTGATATACCAGCGAAGCCCAAGCCCTATAGTATGTGCAATAAAGAGCACTATAAGGATATAAAGTGTTATCTTTGAGTAGATATCGATCTTAAAACGCGGTTTTACGATCTTGATAAAACTAAGGATCAAGAGTATAAAACCAACAAGTAGATAGATAGGATAGATCGTCTCAAAGATATTGGCGTGGTTGTAGAAGATCTCTGCTTTTATTCTATCTTCTGCAGGATAGACCGCCTTACCGACAAGCTTTTGAAACATCTTGATATTTGCAAGATCTTTATCTGCATCACTCCATTTGCCACTATCCATCCCTTTTTGAACATCACTAAAGTAGCTAAGGGCAAGATCCCGCACCTCTTGTCCTACTTTTGGAGGAAACTTTTGAAGTGCTGTGATCGTATCATACCAAGTATTATTTGGGTCATGTGGCATTGGCCAGATCTTTAGGAGTGAGCCGGTAAAGATCATATAGACAACATTGACTCTCTCATCTATTTTGATCAGCTTCTTATCAAATCTGTTCTGTTTTGATGCCGGTTTTCTTGCAGCATCATCAACCTGCTTTAAGATCTTGTAACCTCGAAGATTTTGTGGATCACTAAAGAACTGTGCAAAGGAGACATATTTTGCATCTTCAGGTGCACCGATTAGTCGGTTGATATTTTTATCATGTGTTAGGATGATTGGTAGATCTTTATAAAGATCAGGACGGACCATCATTCCTAGTATCGCCTGATTGGCATCTATCGTTTTGCCTCCAAGCTCCAAAGTAGCACTTCGATGCACTTTTGCAAGTACCTCTAGTGAGAGTGTATCTATAGGCTTCATACGCCCTTGCATATCCTGAACAACCAACTCACCAAATCTATCTGCATGGGCTTTAGAGATAGATGTGATACTTTTGATCGCCTCTTGATTTTCCTCAGCTTTTAGAGGTAAAGCTGAGGAAACTATAAGAACAAAAGCAAGAAGTGAAGCAAGAGCATCCTTTTTGTCTCGTGCTTTTTGTGCTATCTTCATCAACTGAGAAAAACGAAGATTTTTAGAGAAAAACGACCAGAAGAAGCCTATCCCAAGCATCAAGTATCCAAGATATGCCCAAGGTGTACCTGGATCATGATTAACTGATAGAACTGTTCCTCTCTCATCACGATCATAAGAGGCTTGAAAAAATCTGTACCCCTTATAATCAAGTACATGGTTCATATATATCCTGTATGGCATATTTACTCCATCTTTTTTATCGATCAAAACGACATCACTTTCATACGAAGCTGGGCTCATAGAGCCAGGATATCGCTCAAGTTTAAAATCCAAAAGTTTGATAGCAAATGGGAGCTCTATCTTTTTTGCTCCATAAGCAAGTGAGATCTCAACCCCACTTAGCATAAAGTCTTTAGGTTCTGCCTCCATCCCTGCTTGACCAAATATTAAGATCTCTTTTTGAACTCCATCTACATCAACTATAAATTTTAGTGCATCCATTCCACTAGAGTTGAGTCGCATCATCTTTGGTGCACTTTTTTTATCATTGGAGATGATCTTTTTTATCGCTTTTGGATAAAATCCTCTTAAAACAAAACTTCCATACTCAGAGTTATAGAGAGTTCTCTCATCAAGTTGCTCTTTTTTCTTTGGTTCTAGTTCCCCTTTTACTCCACTAGCCATCTTGAAGTAGGAGAGTTTTATCGTATGATCCATATAGAGTTTACCATCCTCTATAAAGATTTTGATAGTTGGTTTTGTAAACTCTTTTTGCGAACCAAAATCGATCACAAATGCCCCACTATCATAGTAGTTTCCATATGCAAGTGCAACAGGTTTACCACCTCCAGCACCTGTGATCATCAGATCTAACATAGCTACCCCATTTGGATCTGGTACAACCTTCTCTACTGCATCAGGGATATACTCAAGAAGCTTGATTTTAACACTCTTTCCATCCACTTTAAAACTTTGTTCAAAAGAGTTATCTCCTCTTTTAGAGAGATAGAGTTTTGTAGCTTTTGATATCTCTTTATCATTTACTTTGGCTTTTATCTGTATATAGGGATCAGAACTAATGATATAAGAGGATGTATCTCCCTCTCTTATATGCATCGTTCCCTCAAAGCCAATATAACGTGTTATAGCAGCTCCAATCAAAATAATCAAAAATGCCACATGAAAGATAAAAATAGGGATCTTCTTTTTTGAAAACATTCTATATCGATAGATATTGTAGATAAGATTGATCGCAAGAACCCCTAGCAGTACCTCAAACCAGCGTGTATTATAGATCTCTGCTTTTGCAGTCATCGTGCCATAATCATTCTCTATAAATGTCGCATATCCGATCGATACTGCAAAAATCAGCATCAAAACCGCCATACTCTTCATAGAACCTATAAATGAAACTATTTTACCCATAAAACTTAGCCTTTAAAACTCTAAAAATATTTTTGAATTTTAGTAAAACTTAGCTAACCGATAGTTACTCAATAAATCAAAGCATTCACAAATAAATAGGTATATTTATAATAATTTATTATAAACATTCATATAAATAAAACTAAATTAAAAATATTTTGATATAATCTCACGGAATTTAAGGATCGATGACCTTTTTTTGGAGGATTATGTAGATGAAAAAAAGAGTTTTATGGCTTGCAGTGCCACTTCTTTTAAGTGCACTTCATGCAACGCCAGATAAGGAGAGTGTACTTACACTCGATGAAGCACTAAAAATACTCAAGAGTAAAAACCTTGAGATCAAAGTTGCTGATCTTGATATGAAAGCTACAAAAAAAGATGTAGAGACTGTATCAGGAAGCAATTGGGGTAAACTTGAACTCCAACAAGATATCGCTCGAAGCAATGATGCTGGAAACGCTTTTGGATTTAAGCTTACTTCAAGAGAAGCAACCTTTAGAGATTTTGGATTTAGTGACTTTTTAGGTGGTGTTGGACGAGTTATGCAGGCATCTGGAGGTGATTTTGGTGTATTTACAAACTACATGACCAATCAACAAACACAATCACAGATGCTTGAGACAGAGCCACATGATCTAAACTATCCAGGAGCACAAAACTTCTTTCAAACAAAACTAAAATATGAAGTACCGCTCTTTACCGGTTTTCAGTTAAGCAGCTATGAAAACATCATGAAGGCTATGACAAAGCTCAAATCACTCGATAAAGAGAAGATCGCAAAAGAGAAGGCGTATCAGCTTAAAAAGAGTTTTTATGATATGGGGCTTCTTGAGGCTTCTATAGCACATATGAAGATCATCTTAAACAATATAGAGCGTCTTGAAAAGACAACTCAAGAGATGATCAAAAGTGGATATGCAAAAAAGGTGGATCTGCTTGAAGTACAAGCAAAAAAAGCAAATGTTGCACGTGTATTATCACAAATGGATGCTAATAAAAAGCTTCTTTATCACTTTATCAGCTTCTTACTAAACCAAAAGGTTGATAAGATCATCCCACCAACCAAACCAGTTCCTATGCCATCATACAGTGATGAGTATATCATCTCTCACAATCTTGACATCCAAAAAGCACAAACAGGTCTGCATATAACTAAAGAGATGATCAGTGCAAAAGAGTCAAGCTACTACCCAATGGTTGGTGCTTTTGGGGAGATAGCAACTGCTGATGATAGCTTTTTAGGTGATGCAAATGACCATAAAGCCTACACAATAGGTGCTAGACTTACATGGAATATCTTTAACGGTGGTATCGATAAAGCAAAAATCGAAAAAGCAAAACTTCAAAAACTCAAAACCGCAACACAAGTAGAACTTGCAAAAAAAGGGATTGCACTTCAAGTTGCTAAGATCCGTACTCAAATCGAATCACTTGACTATGAGATTGCAAGTCTTCAAAAAGAGATAGAACTTGCAGATGCCATCTACAAAAACTACGAAGGTCGCTATAAAGAGCAACTTGCTTCGATGAATGATGTCATCATCAAACAATCTCAGCAGATAGAGAAGGTTCTACAACTGCTTCAGGTTCAAAACAAAAGAACCGAAAAAATCATAGCTTTAGAAAAACTTGCAAATGGAGATGAATAATGAAAAAAGTACTCATACTACTACTAGGACTTACACTTTCACTTATAGCAGAGACCATCACGCTCTCAGGAAGTGTTATATCGGATAACCAAAAGATGATCACAAGCCGTTTTATGGGCTTTGTAACCAATGTATATGTCAGCGAAGGTGACTTTGTCAAAAAGGGGCAACTACTTTATACAATCGACTCTCGTGAGATTGACAGTGCTAGACGACAGGCTGAACTTAGCCTTCAGATGTATCAAAACCAGCTTAACAATGTCAAACTCAACCTTGAGCGTTACAAAAGACTTCTTGCAAAAGATATGGTCTCAAAGTATGAAGTTGAAAATATGGAACTAGCTCTAAAAAATATGCAAGATATGGTAGAGATCGCAAAAGCACGACTTGAAGAGGTCAAAAACCAGTACAAATATCTTCATATCAAAGCACCAAATGATGGGGTGATCATCGCTAAAAATATCAAAGTGGGTGAGATGGCGATGCCAGGAATGCCAGCAATGGTTTTAGCAGATCTTAATGATCTCAAAGTCGAAGTTGAGATCGCTGAAAATGATATGAAGTCAATTTATGTAGGGAAAAAAGTGATCGTTAATATCCCAGCACTAGGTCTTAAAGAGATAGGAAAGATCCACGCTATCATTCCTAGCTCAAATCCTATGACACACACTTTTAAAGTGAAAGTTTCATTTAAAAACAGAACCAAAAAAGTCTATCCTGGAATGTATGCAACAGTCACTATAGAGGTGAAGTAAGATGAAGCAAAAAGATCTATCACATATTCAGGTTAAGGACTATGCAGGAAAACTTGCAAGAGCATTCCTCTACAGTCCGCTAACACCTGTACTTGCCGTTTTTCTCTTAGCAATAGGGTATCTTTCACTAGAGATAATGCCTCGTGAAGAGGATCCACAAATCGCCATCAGTGGAGGAAGTATCATCGTACCAGCTCCTGGTCTTTCACCAAAAGAGGTGGAGAAGATCATTGTTGAGCCATTAGAGCAGAAGATCCGTGAGATCAAAGGGGTGGAGCATATCTACTCTATGAGTTTGGAGAATGTCGGTATCATCAATGTTATGTACTACATAGGACAAAACAGAGAGATCTCCAACCTCAAACTCTATGATAAAGTGATGCAAAATATGGATCTTATGCCAAAAGATATCATGATGCCACTTGTCAAGCCTTTTGATATCGATATCGATATTCCTATTGTCAATATTGCTTTTTATCAAAAAAATCATAAACTCCCCTACCCTGTTTTTCTTGAAACCGTTGAAAATCTCAAAAAAAATATAGCCGAGATAGATAATGTTTCCAAAACGCAACTCAAAGGGCAGCACAAAGAGCAGTTTAATGTTGGAGTAGATCTAAACAAACTCAAAGGATATCACCTCTCACTAGGTCAGATAGTTAAAGCTATACAGGCAATCTCACTTAAAGTTCCAAATGTCGATACAAACACAAAAGAGAAAAAGATCGTGGTCTTTGGTGTTAAAAATGCGATCGAGACAGTAGATGATGTTAAAAACATCTTGGTTGCTCAATATATGGGAAGCCCTATCTATATAAAAGATATAGCAACCGTTACAGATGGCATCGATATCCAAAACAAAAAAGAGGCAGATATAGTCCTAAAAGATGGTAAAAATATCCAAAAATATCCACAAATCACACTAAGTGTCTCCAAACTAGGAGGATCAAATGCCGTCTTTGTTGCTGATGATGTCAAAGAGTTGCTTGAGAAAAATAAAGATCGACTTGAAAAGTTAGGCATTGGCTATAAGATCACAAGAGATTATGGAAAAAGAGCTGATGATGCGGTTAATGAACTTGTAAAACACCTTATCATCACAATCCTTATCATTGCCGTTATGCTTGTTTTCTTCTTAGGCTTCAAAGAGAGTCTTATCGTTACCTTTACAGTTCCAGCGATCTTAGCAGTCACTCTCTTTATCGCCTATATCAGTGGACAGACGATCAACCGTATCACACTCTTTGCATTTTTACTTGCTCTTGGGCTTTTGGTGGATGCAGCTATCATCGTTATCGAAAATATCCACAGACATCTTCACGCTCATGATAGTGAACATAAAGATATGGATACACTGCTTATCAAGGCAACAGATGAGATCGGTGCTCCTACAAACATAGCAACACTTGCTATTATTATGACAATGATCCCAATGCTCTTTGTTGGTGGAATGATGGGAGCGTTTATGAAACCAATCCCTCTTAATGTCCCTGTAGCACTTGTAGCTTCGCTTGTTGTAGCTTATATCTTTACTCCATATCTAAGCCGAAAGCTTCTAACATATGAGGATGATGGAGCACACAAACATCATCATGACACAAGTTCAAAAGGAGGTATGTAATGCCACATCACCATCATAAAGGGAAGAAGTTTGAAAACTTCATCTATAACATACTCCAAAGCAAGTCCAAAAAAGCTACAGTTATCATCCTTGTACTTGTAGCACTTGCTGGAAGTATCATGATGATTCCAACCAAAATGGTACTTGCAAGAATGCTTCCAGGAAAGAGTGCAAACACCTTTACAGTCTATACAGATACACCTGCTGGTAGCTCTATATATGAGACAAAAAAGGTAGTTGAGTGTGTTGAAAATGTATTGCAAAAAGAGAAAGAAGTTACCGATATAGAGAGCTTTATAGGAGAAGGTTCTCCTCTTGATTATGCCGGACTTGTTAAGGGTAGCGGTATGAAAAAGGGGGAGAGATTTGCTGAGACTGTTGTAAATCTCACAGACAAACATGAAAGAGAAGAGCCATCATTCTTGATGGTTTCTCGCCTTCGCCCAGTTATCAAAAAGAGTTGTGAACCACTTGTTAAAGGAACAAATATCAGACTGATTGAACAACCAGCTGGACCTCCGACACTTGCTTCACTTGTTGTTGAAGTATATGGAGATATCAACTCCGAAGTGGCAAAAGTTGCAAGAGAAGTAGCATCAGTACTTAAAACTACTCCAAAAGTTGTTGATGTAGATGTTATGACAGAACAGCCATATGACAAGTACAACATCATCCCAATTACAGAAAAGATCACAAGAAGTGGTCTAAGTGTCGATCAGGTAAACAAGATCCTCTATCTTGCCTTTAAAGGACAAGTAGTTGCAGTCAAAAACACAATAGAGCTTAATGATCAAGTAGGGATCTTTGTCTCACTAAGTCAAGATACAAAAACACTTCAAAACAGCTCTTTGGCTGCTTTGAGATCAAAACTAAGCTCACTCTTTTTGATGAACAAAAAAGGGATGATGATCCCACTCATCGAAGTAGTTGATATCAAAAAAGTAAAATCAAACAGACCGATCTATCATAAAGATCTCAAAACCATGATCAATGTTACAGCTGAAACAGATAATGAAAGTCAAGTCTATCCACTCCTTGATGCAAGAGAGAAGATGATAGAGTACTTCTCAAAACATGGATATGAAGTCAAAAAAGTTCCAGGTATCTCTACCTATATGTTCGATCTTGAGCTCAAAGATAAAAAGACAGGTCAGGAGTATCTCCTTCGATGGGATGGAGAGATGAAAGTAACTCTTGATACATTTAGAGATCTAGGAGCTGCATTTATTGTCTTATCTATTATCGGTGTTATTTTAGGACACTGGGTTGCAAATCTTGTAACGGTTGATACATTCTTCCTTACAGCAACCTCACTCATAGGCTTTATTGCACTTATGGGGATTAGTTCAAGAAACTCTTTGCTTTTGGTTGACTTTACAAAGTCACTTATAGAAGAGAAAGGTATAGAGAAAAAACGTGCCATTGCTATCGCAAGTGCAACACGTGCAAAACCGATCCTGCTTACTGCTATAGCGATCATCTTAGGTTCAGCACTTCTAGCAAGTGATCCTATCTTTGGTGGACTTGGAGTAGCACTTATCTCTGGTACGGTTGCAGCCGTTATCGTATCTATCATCTTTGTACCTGTCTTGATGGACAACACAAAGGCTATCTAAAAGAGGAGAATCCTACTCCTCTTTTAAAAGTTTTAAAACTGTTTTTTTATTCATCTTTCTAGCAAAATCTAAGGCTGAGAGTCCTTTGGACTCAACTGCATTTTTATCTGCTCCTTTTTCCAAAAGATACTTTACAACCTCCACTCTTCCATAACATGTTGCACACATCAAAGGAGTGAGACCACTTCCTCTACGCGTTTCATTAACATCATAGATCCCCTCCTCTACCAACTGCTTTATCAGAGGAAGATTCTCATAAGTGATCGCCATATCAAAGATGCTTACCCCTTCGTTATCCGTATCTCGCACATCTGCACCACTTAAAATGAGTAGTTCTATAATATGCTCATCACATCTATAGCGAAGTGCATAGGCAAGTACACTCTCTCCTGTTTCACTCTTTTGATTGACATTAGCACCATTTCGTATATGTTTTTTGATGCTAATATAGTCATTTTTTCTTAGCAAATCGAGCCATTCGTTCATAAAACTTTCCTGATATTATAATTACTAGAAATTCTACCTTATCTCCAGTTAGCTATATTTTAATATAATTACAAAAAAATTCACTTAAGGTATGACAATGGAACAGATCAAAACAGCAGATGAGTTTAAAGCACTCATTGAAAAGATAAAAACAGAGACTCCAAACTACAAAGACCCACTCGCATTTGGTATATGTCGAGTCGATTTTGGTCAGCTCAATCTTGACAAAGTTCTTCAAGCAACATATC
>FPHB01000034.1_pt1 | contig 25131 bp, 25 predicted proteins | sample 1057301 | NCBI WGS metagenome assembly FPHB01 (sample SAMEA4473311, study PRJEB15554) | hydrothermal vent metagenome | biome: marine basaltic hydrothermal vent biome; feature: marine hydrothermal vent; material: water | place: Pacific Ocean | collected 2011-06-14/2011-07-23 | depth 1155 m | reverse complement strand
TTATTGTAAATGGTATGGACTTTTTTAAAGCTGTTCGTGCTGTTATTCCTCCAGCGTGGCAAAATGCTCCACATATGGATCCAGAGCTTCGTGCTTACTATGAGTACTTCTCAACTGTTTTTGAAGCGTGGGATGGTCCAGCAGCCTTCTCTGTAACAGATGGACGCTATATCGGTTGTGTACTTGATAGAAATGGTCTTAGACCATCGAAGTATATCGTTACTAAAGATGATATGCTTTTAATTGCCAGTGAGTATGGAGTTATCGATATCGATGATGATAACATTTTAGAGCGTGGAAGACTCCAATCTGGTGAGATGATCGGACTTGACTTACAGTTTGGACAGATCCTAAAACATGAAGATATCAACGACTATCTCAAAAGCTCCAACCCATATATGAAGTGGCTCAATGAGTATATGGTCTATCTCCAAGAGCATACCGGAGAGAACTATGATGACAATCTTGAACTTGATGAGACAAAGATAGTTGAGCGTCAACGCTACTTTAACTTCACACAAGAGATTGTCGAGCAGGTGATTGAGCCGATGATCAAAGATGGCAAAGAGGCGGTCGGAAGTATGGGGGATGACACACCTCTTGCAGCCTTCTCACAAAAACAGCGTCGATTTACCGACTTTTTTAAACAAAAATTCGCTCAAGTAACAAACCCACCGATTGATCCTATACGCGAAAAGATCGTTATGAGTCTTAACACCGGTTTTGGTGAAGTACACAACATTCTTGATGAGCTTCCAACCCACGCACACAGACTCAAAGCGGTCTCACCGATCCTTACAAAAGAGAAGCTCGATATTCTCAAATCTTTTGGCGATCCAAAATCACCACGCTATGAGGAGTTTTATAAAAATACAACCTTCTCTACAGCCTATAGCGGTGATCTTAAGTCAGCACTCGATGCACTTGCAAAGCAGGTGATCGAGTCGGTTAAAAATGAGGGAACACGCATCGTTATCCTCGATGATAGTGAGTTTGATAAAGAGAGAGCGGTAATCCCTATGGCGATGGCGGTTGGACGCTTAAATATCGCTTTACTCGAGGCAAAAGTACGCCATCTTGTCTCTATGGTCTGTGTTACGGATGAAGTACAAGACTCTCACTCTGCTGCGGTACTTATAGGCTATGGGGCAAATGCTCTTTATCCAAAGCTTCTCTTCTCAACAGCACTTAAGCATATCAAACACTCAAAAGAGTTGCATATTAGTGCAAAAGAGGCGATGAAGTCGATCCAGACGGCTCTTAATGGTGGTCTTTTGAAGATTCTCTCAAAGATGGGTATCTCAACGATCGCCTCATATAGAAACTCTGGTCTTTTTGATATCTTGGGACTAGGTGAAGAGATCGTTAGTGAGTGTTTTGCCGCTTCAAAATCAGCACTTGATGGGCTAGGTTATGCAGATATTGATGAACGACTCAAAAAGTGGCATAAAGATGCCTTTAGAAATGATGGATTTAATAAAATCTTCCCACTTAAAATAGGTGGTTTTTATAAGTTCTACAGTGGTGAAGAGTATCATGACTTTGGTCCAGCAGTTATCAAAGCGATCCACAGAGTTGCCGATGAGGGAACTCCTGAAGCGTGGAGGGATCTAAAAGATCTTATAGAAAAGAGAGATCGTAAGTTCATTCGTGACTTCTTGACATTTAAGTCTGACAGAGAGCCTATAAGTATCGATGAAGTAGAGCCAAAAGAGGAGATCTTTAAACGCTTTGCAAGTGCGGCGATGAGTTTGGGTTCTATCTCTCCAGAAGCACATGAGACACTTGCTATGGCGATGAACAAAATCGGCGGTCAGTCCAACTCCGGTGAGGGTGGTGAAGATCCAGAGCGTTTTGGTACTGAGCGAAACTCTAAGATTAAGCAGGTAGCTTCTGGTCGTTTTGGGGTGACTCCAGCATACCTTAGAAGTGCAGAAGAGATCCAGATCAAAGTAGCCCAAGGTGCAAAACCAGGTGAGGGTGGTCAGCTTCCAGGGCATAAAGTAACGGCACTCATTGCCAAGCTACGCCATACAACCAAAGGGGTAACACTTATCTCGCCACCGCCACATCATGATATCTACTCTATTGAGGATTTGGCTCAGCTTATATTTGACCTTAAGCAGGTCAATCCAAAAGCAAAAATTGCCGTAAAACTTGTCTCAACCATAGGTGTTGGAACGATTGCAGCTGGGGTTGCCAAAGCTTATGCCGATAAGATCATCATCTCTGGTGGTGATGGTGGTACGGGAGCAGCTCCACTTACATCGATCAAGTTTGCCGGTAACCCATGGGAGCTAGGACTTTCTGAAGCACACAATGCTCTTAAAGCTAATAACCTTAGAGAGTTTGTTCATGTTCAAACAGATGGTGGGCTAAAAACAGGTATGGATGTTGTTAAAGCCGCTCTTTTAGGTGCAGAGAGCTATGCTTTTGGTACTGGTGTGCTTACGATGGTTGGATGTAAGATGCTTCGTATCTGTCATGTCAACAAATGTTCAGTAGGGATCGCAACACAAAATGAGAAGCTTCGTCAAGAGTACTTTAAAGGAAATGTCCAAAAGGTTATCAACTACTTTACACTTTTAGCTGAAGATGTAAGAAGCATCATGGCATCTTTAGGCTTTAGAACGATGGAGGAGATGATAGGACGAAGCGATATCTTAGAGGTTATCGATGATGCATTTGCCAAGAAGTTTGACTTTAGTGCTGTTTTACATAGAGAAAAAGGTGTAGATACATGTCAAAGAGACTCCAACGAGCCGTTTGATGATAACGCTTTTGAAAAAGAGATACTCAAAGAGGCATACAGTGCGATCAAAAACCCTGAGATGCCTGTAAAGATCAAAAAAACAATCTGTAACCTCAATAGAAGTTTCGGTGCACGAATAAGTGGAGAGATTGCTGAGTATTATGGAGATGCAGGGCTTAAATCTGATACGATCAAATTAGAGTTAAACGGTACTGCTGGACAAGCCTTTGGTGCGTTCCTCATAAATGGTATAACTATGAAACTCGATGGTGTAGCAAATGACTACATTGGTAAGGGTATGCATGGCGGTAAGATAGTCATTACTCCTAGACATCAAGGAGAGAGCTTTAGTGCCGGTGGAAACACTTGTCTTTATGGTGCAACCGGTGGTAAGGTCTATATAGCCGGAAGTGTTGGAGAGCGATTTGCCGTTAGAAACTCAGGTGCGGTAACTGTTGTAGAGGGTGCAGGAGATAATGCATGTGAGTATATGACAGGTGGTATCGTTGTTATTCTTGGACAAACCGGTGTTAACTTTGGTGCAGGTATGACTGGTGGTTTGGCATTTGTTTATGATGCAGAGCATAAGTTTATAGAAAACATCAACCAAGAGCTTGTTGAGGGGGTTCGCATCGATACCGATGAAGGGGATGAAGCAAGACACTTCCTCAAAAAGCTTCTAAAAGATTATCTAGTTGAGACAGGAAGCAAAAAAGCAGAAGAGATCCTTGAGAACTTCCGTGTAGAGGTGAGAAACTTCTGGATGGTTCGACCAAAAAACCTCACAAAACTGCCACTAAATCTTGAGAATGGAGATTAATAATGAGAGAATTTTTAACAGTTGAAAGAATAGAGCCTACAAAGAGGCTCGTTGTAGAGAGAGTCAAAGATTTTAAAGAGATTTATGAGGTATTTGATAAGTTTGAAGCTTCAAGCCAGAGTGATCGCTGTATCCAGTGTGGTGATCCATACTGCTTAAACAAGTGTCCACTGCACAACTACATCCCACAGTGGCTTAAATCTGTAAGTGAAAAGGATCTTGAGTTTGCTTTTAAACTCTCAAATGAGCCATCTCCATTCCCAGAAGTTATGGGGCGTGTATGTCCACATGATAGACTTTGTGAGGGGGCTTGTACTCTTAATGATGGACATGGAGCCATCACTATCGGTTCAGTTGAGACCTTTATTACCGAAGAGGGATTTAAAGCTGGGTTTAAGCCGGAGTTTCCAGGGATAACTACAGACAAAAAGGTAGCCATCATCGGAAGTGGACCTGCTGGACTTTCATGTGCAACCTATCTTCTAAGAAGTGGGATAGGCGTTACGATGTATGAGCGAAGTGACAGAGCAGGGGGACTACTTACTTATGGTATCCCTAACTTCAAGCTTGACAAAAAGATCGTTGAGCGTCGTGTGAAACTACTTCAAGAAGCAGGGATGGAGCTTGTACTCAACTGTGAAGTTGGAAAAGATATCTCTTTTGATGAGATAGCAGATAATCATGACGCTATCTTTGTTGGTATCGGTGCAACAAAAGCAAAAGAGGCAGGGATCGCTGGAGAAAAAGCTCCAAATGTCTATAAAGCGATGGAGTATCTCACCGCTATTCAACGAAAAAACTTTGGGTTAGATTATGATAAAAAGTTTGATTTTAAAGATCTTGATGTTGTGGTTATCGGTGGTGGTGATACTGCGATGGATTGTCTAAGAACTGCAAAACGAGAAGGTGCAAAAAGCGTTACTTGTCTCTATAGAAGAGATGAGAAAAATATGCCAGGAAGCAAAAAAGAGTATAAAAATGCTATGGAAGAGGGAGTGGACTTTGAGTTCTATACCGCTCCAAAAGAGATAGTAGTTGATGAAAATGGCAAAGCAATCGCTATAGAGTGTGTCAAAACAAAGCTCGGTCCAAAAGATGAGAGCGGAAGACAGCGTATGGAGATTGTTAAAGGAAGCGAGTTTAGAGTAAGTGCTGATGTGATCATCATGTCACTAGGATTTGATCCTGCTACTCCATCGTTTCTTGCAGCTAATGGCATAAAAACAAATGAGTGGGGTGGCATCGTGATAGATGAAAACCATGAAACATCTACCAAAGGAGTCTATGCCGGAGGAGACTGCTTTAGAGGTGCAGATCTAGTTGTGACTGCAGCTTATGATGGGCGTGAGGCAGCAAGAAGCATCGTAAAATCTCTTTTGGGATAGGATCAGATACTCTCTATGTTTAAAATTTTGCACTTAAGTAGTTTTTGGCTATAATAGTGCAAAATATAAATGATAGATAAGGATATACATTGAATCTTTTTAATCTCTTTTCACGAAATGACCAACCCTTTAAAAAACAACCCTCTAAAGATGAAGCACCAGCACACTGGGTCAAATGTCCTTCTTGTCAGTCTCTTATGTACTACAAAGAGATCGAAAATCAAAACTATGTTTGTCCTAAATGTGGATTTCATTTACGCATAAGCGTAAATGACCGTATCAAACTATTAGCTGATGAGGGTACATTTGTAGAGCATGATGCAGAGTTAGAGCCTGTCGATCCGCTCAAATTTGTTGATAAAAAATCCTATAAAAAGCGTGTTGAAGAGGGGTTTAAAAAGACAGGAAGAAAGTCATCAGTTGTCAGTGGTGAGTGTAAAATCAACAATATAGATGTTCAGCTTGTTGTTTTTGATTTTTCCTTTATGGGAGGGAGTCTAGGTTCAGTTGAAGGAGAGAAGATCGTTCGAGCAGTCAATCGTGCGATAGAAAAAAGAGAAGGGCTAATCATAGTGAGTGCTAGTGGAGGGGCGAGAATGCAAGAGAGTACCTTCTCTTTGATGCAGATGAGTAAAACCTCTGCAGCACTGGCTAAACTTGCTAAAGAGAGACTTCCATATATTTCAGTGCTTACTGATCCAACGATGGGGGGTGTAAGTGCTAGTTTTGCAATGCTTGGAGATATCATCATCGCTGAGCCAGGAGCTCTTATAGGTTTTGCAGGACAACGCGTTATCAAGCAGACTATAGGTTCAGATCTTCCTGAAGGTTTCCAGCGTGCAGAGTTTTTGCTTGAGAAGGGCTCTATCGATATGGTCGTAAATAGAAATGAGCTAAAAAAGACACTCTCTGATCTTTTAACGATGTGTAATGGATGCGATAGTTGAGACTATATGCTCTGTGCGATGAAGATTTGCTTCAAAGATATGGCAAATCACCTGCTGATTTTGTAAAGATTGCCAAACGAAAAAATGCAGAGATCATTCAGTATAGAAACAAAAATGGCAATAGGGAGTTTATAAAAAAGCGTTTGATTGAGTTAAGAAGACTCTATGATGGCTTTTTGATCGTCAATGATAACTATGAACTTGCACAATTTTGTGATGGTGTACATCTAGGACAGGAGGATCTTGCAAAGATCGATCCTGATAAAAAAAGGGCACTTGCTATACTCAAAGAGGTGATAGGAAATGATAAGATCATCGGTCTTTCTACTCACAATGAAAAAGAGGTTTTAGAAGCCAATGATCTTGATCTAAACTATATAGGGCTTGGAGCCTATAGAAGTACCTCTACAAAAAAGGATATCTCTACTCTTTTAGGTGATAAATTAGATGATATCGCTGCACTTTCAAAACATTTTGTTGCTGCTATAGGTGGAGTAAAAGAGAGTGATCGTTTTAGACATGTAACTTATCATGTTATAGGGAGTGGTCTGTTTGTATGAATGTTGAGATTATTTCTATAGCAAAACGAGAAAAAAGTATCTATGATCCTCTCTATAAAGAGTTTACAAAAATGATAGGTAGATATGCAAAGGTTAAAGATACCGAGCTTTTTCCAAAAGAGGTTGCAAAAGCACACACTATCTCACCACAAGCAAGTCAAAAAGCTTATACAAATGTGCTGACTCCACACTTAGGTGGGGGATTTTGTATCACTTTGGATCCAAATGGAAAAATAATTGATAGTTATGAATTTAGTAAGCTTTTAGATGGTAAAATATCACTAAAATTTTTTATCGGTGGTGCCTATGGATTTGATGAAGAGTTTCTAAAAAGAAGTGATAAAGTCATCAGTCTTGGTAAATTGACGATGAGTCATAAAGTTGCAAAAGTAGTTTTGCTAGAGCAAATATACCGAGGTCTTTCGATCCTAAATAACCACCCATATCATAAATAAAAGGAAAATAGGTGCAAAAGAGTGAATTAGATTATTTTAAAAGTATTCTTCTAGCTAGAAAAGAGCAGATAGAGAAAAATCTTTCTGGAGTAGAAGAGGAGATAAACGAGTTACAAAAGCAAGAGCTCAATGATGAGGGAGATTATGCAGCTGCAAATAGTGGCTCACTTGTAGAAACTGCTATAATATCTCAACAGCAAAAAGAGTTAGAAGAGATTGATAAAGCTCTTAAAAAAATTGAAAATGGGGAGTATGGTATCTGTGAGATGTGTGAAGAACCTATAGGTTTTCAGCGTTTAAAGGTTAAACCACATGCAGTGTATTGTATAGATTGTCGTGAGATAGTTGAAAAATCCAACAAAGAGTAAAGAGGGAATAAAATGTATATAAAACGATATTCGATAGCATCTTTTATTTTGATGATAGTAGTTGGGTGGTATATTTATGCTTATATTCCAGCATCACATGAGTCAGTAAGCATACCTCTTTTTGGAGTAAATCTTCCACCTGTAAACATTGCACTACTTGTTATTTTACCGATGCTTTTACTCTATTTAGCAAGTGTAGTGCATATGGCATTTTATTCTGTTATTGGAGGATTTAAACTAAAGAAGTATGAAAAAGATTATGATAAGATCATCGATGCTCTTTGTGATGCTTTTCTCTTAAAAGAGGAGAGAGAACACAGCTTTAGAACAGATCGTTATCGTCTTCTTGGTAAAGTTGTAGATAACTCAAAAATTTTTCCTCAAACACAAAAACTTCTTGATATAGAGAATGAAAAGTTACGAAACATCATCGAACTTATTCATAAAGTGAAAGAGGGTGAAGTAGTAAATCTCAAAAAACTCAACCTATCGCCAACAAATCCTCTTGTAGTCCAAAACAACCGCAACCGCTATAAAAGTGGAGAATTGTCCGCAGAGGAGATACTTATAAATGCTAAAAATTATGATACTAGTTTTCTTAAAGAGGTTTTTAATGATTTTGTAAAAGAGGCTGATGCTCAAAAAATCATGAACTACTATAAAGACTTTATAACAAAAGAGTCTCTTATAAAGATTTTAGAGCGAGTAGCTGATAGTGAGAATGGTATAGAACTCTCTGCAGAAGAGCTTGTTGAGCTTATAGTTGCAGTAGATCCAACAAAGGATGAGTATATCAAATACTCAAAAATACTTGGAAAAGGATTGATGCCAGAGACACGATTGAAAGTATTTGAACTTTTAAGTGAGAAAGATGATGAAGCTACTCCAGCATATCTTTATACGGCATTTGACCTTGAGATGATGGATTTAGCAAATGAGATACTTGATGCATCAAAACCTGATGAGTATAAAAACTTCCGAGCATATAAAGCACTCAAAGAGTGCAATAAGAATTACAATATAGACCTATTTGTTTAAGTGATGTTTGATCAGCTTTTTTCCTCAAGACCTATCTATGTCTTAGCCCCATTAGCGGGGTTTACAGATCTTCCTTTTCGTTCAGTTGTAAAAAAATTTGGAGCTGATCTTACTGTAAGTGAGATGTTAAGTTCCAATGCTTTAGCTCATGGCTCAAAGAAGACACTTCATATGCTTCAAAAATCTCCACTTGAAGATCCTTACTCTGTACAGATTGCTGGTGCAAATGAAGATATAGTAAAAAGAGCTGTTGAAATACTTAATGAACAAGATGGGATTGATATTATCGATCTAAATTGTGGATGTCCTGTTCCTAAAGTTGTTAGTCATGGAAGTGGGAGCTCACTTTTAAAAGATCTACCACTAATGAGTAAAATAATCAAAACGATCAAAGATAGCTCTAACAAACAACTAACTAGTGTGAAGGTTCGTCTTGGATTTGAAGAGAAAAACCATGTTGAAATAGCCAAAGTTGTTGAAGATAGTGGGGCAGATTTTTTGGCAGTACATGGTAGAACTAGAGCTGGTAAATTTAAAGCTCCAGTTGATTATGATGCTATAAAGGAGATGAAAGAGAGTGTCTCTATCCCAGTTATCGCCAATGGTGATATAGACTCTTATGAAAAAGCACAGTGGGTACTAGAACATACAGGGTGTGATGGAGTGATGATAGGTAGAGGTGCAGTGGGTGCTCCATGGATCTTTCATCAGCTTAAAACTGGATCAAGTGAAGTTAGTATAGATGTGCGACACGCTATTATCATGGAGCATTATGATAGGATGATCGAATTTTATGGTTCTAGAGGGGTAGCGATGTTTAGGAAGCATGTTCATACTTATTCAAAAGGTTATAGAGGTGCTTCTAAACTTCGCGAAGCAGTTAATCATATTGAAGATATTAAAGAGTTTCGTGTGGTTTTAGATGATTTTTTTAAAAGTGGTGAGATTGTCACGTGAGTATTTGTATTAGCAAATCTATTGAAGAGCTTGATGATTTTGACATAGGAGATAATCTTTATTATTATCACTATAACGTTAAGCATCTTACTTCACTTTTAAAAAAAGGGATCGATCAAGAAGATCCTCGTTTTCTAAGCTCCTATCGCTCTTTTGAGGGAGAGGTATTTGAAAACTTTATTTATGAAAAACTTCTAAGATATGCACAAGAGTGTGATGAGATTGATAAATTTGTTCTTAAAGGATATCATCAAAACCAAATCAAATCAAATGCAAATATGCTCTCTATCAGTGAAAAGCAACAGATAGTTTATAGAACAAAAAGTAGAGAGATTAGTGAGTTTGACGCGATGTTTATAACAAAGCATAATGAACTCTATTTTGTAGAGATGACACTAGTTAAATCTGTCTTAAAACTTAAAAAACGCCTAAGAAAAAAGAAAGCTCTTCTTGAGACTATTTTTCCAAATTATACTATTAAAGCCCTAATTATTCTCAATGAGGGGGCAACTGGTACAAAACAGCTTCCATCTTATGCTAAAGTATGGTACACGAAGCATTTTAGTGCAAAAAAAGTTTTAGAGTTTATACAAAGCAATCCTAAAAGAGAACTTCGACCAAAAGAGATTGTTACTTCTTGTAAAATGGTTGAAGCTGAGAGTCTTAAACCGTCACCTTTTAGATACTACAATACGATGAGTTGGATTACACGAAAGCTTCGTGCTTCAAAGCGTTATCTTCTTGATTTGAAGTTTTTATTGAGCAATAAGATCCAACGCTATCATGATCTTTATAATAAATTTTATATAGGTTACCTTCAGCTTGAAGATGCAAGAGCACTTTTAGAACTTGATGATGAGTATCGAGATAATCAGCGTGTTATTGTAGCACTTGAAAAGAAGCATACAGATGAGATTGTATTAACCTATTATATACAAATCTCAAGAAAAAAGCTCTATCTATACTCTTTTAATGAAGAGGGTAAGGTAGTTAAGGAGAAGAAAGATCCATATGGGATTACAGTCACAGAGGTTTATCATATAAATAGAATAATGGATAAAAAATACAAGCTTACATTAAAAGATATCTCAAAGATAAGAAAGCTACTTCGTGAAAGATTTATACAAAATAAAAGATAATAAAAACTTTTATGTGATAAAAATTTAATTTATAAATATAATTTATTTTATCTTTTAATTTGATTTGATTTTTAGAGTAGTATAATGACGTGTATAAAATCAAATTCAAAGGAAGTTCTATGGTTAGAAAGATAGTGAGTGTATTAATGGCACTTGGTTTTGCGATGTTCATCTCCGGATGTTCTACAGCGAAGATGGGTTTTTACTTTTTCACAGCTGATCTAGATGATAAGGCACCTGAAGCGTATGCGAACATGATGCATGTAGTCAAAGAGAGTGGTGATCCAGCGAAAGCTATGATGAAAGAGTACAAGGTTTCTGAAGATGTAACTGGTGATGATCTTAAAGATATCATTCAAGGTCTAGCAGAAGAGTATAACATGAGAGTGACAAATTATGTCAAAATGTTCACTAAAGAGGATGCAAAGCCAAATGAAGTAAAAGAGGCAAGAATCTGGTCTCTTTGTTCACTTCACATTGCAAAAGTCTTCCTTAACTACTCAAGATATTTTGGTGGTTTTATGCCATGTAGAATCATGTATGTTCAGTATGGGAATGGAGATGCATACCTTATCACTATGGATTTGACACTTGCTATTCATGGCGGTAAAAAACTCTCCCCAGAGATGCTTAAACTTGCTACAAAAGTTAAAAAAGCGATGGAAGATATACCTGCACGTGCAGCAGAAGGTGATTTTTAGTCTGTATGTAAATAAAAAGAGCACTCTTTAGTGGTGCTCTTTTAAGTTTCTATTTTTTTAGTAGATTATTCTATATCTACTCCCTCCCAAAACTCTTCGTAGCTAAGATTTGTTATAGCATTTTCATCTGCCATCGCTTTTTCTAGTAGCTCTTTTTCGACTTTAGCGAAGTAATCCTCTAGTGCCTCTTTGATGATGAGATCGGCTGGGCGTTTTAGTAGCTCACTATACTCTAAAAGAGCTTCGATGGTTTGAGGATCGAGCATAAAGTCAAGCTTCATCAAGAAGCCTTTTCATAAGCTCTATATGATAGCTCTCTTGTGCATCGATAAAGTTGAAAAATTCTGAGAGTTCCTCATCATTTATGGAGCTGCTAAGCTCTCGACACATCTCTTTTGCAGCTTCCTCCTCTTTGATGCCATCTTCGATAAACTTTTTTAGATCAGTTATCTTGTAGGTAAGTTCATGAAGCTCACGTGGTAGAGCGAGGATGCCAAGTTGTGCCATAAGATTGCCAAAGCTTTTAAGATGGAAGTGTGATTCATCGATAAGGTCTTGAAAAACGTCAAACTCGGCTACACTCTTTGTACGTGCTTGCATATAGGCATAGACAAGGATAAGCTCATACTCTTTGTAAGACTCCTCAAAAAGAAACATCGTTAGACTCATCAGTGAAGTAGCATCAAGATCTCCATAACGGTTTTTCATACTAAATGCTTCAACTACTTTATCGTTTGTGGTATCGATAAGAATCTCATCGATATAAGAGAGCAGATACTTCTCATCGCTTTTGATACGCTCACAAAGTATGGAGTTGTCATAAAGCTTTTGTGTGTTGATGATATCCTCTCTTAGCGGCTTTAAAACTTCAAAGACACTTTGGCGTTTATAAAGCATCATATCTCTATCATAGTTATAATCTCCACCACTTCGAAGGATAGCATCTCCTATCCACTTCATATGTCTAAAGGCGATTTGAGAGAAATCATAAAGTTTTGATTTGATCGTTTCATCATCGATGGCAAAAGATGCAAAAAGGATCTTGAGCCAAAGTTCATGTTTTGCTTTGTAGAGTTCGTTATTCATTGCTCTCCTCCGTTTCACAGCTCTCTTTCATTTTAAGTATGTGAGCCTCTTCCGTTTTGCCGTTTTGTAGGTTTTCGTAGTTTTTTAGTGCTGCTACAAGCGAGGTAAAGACCATATCGGCACACACTCTTTGTTTATCTGACATCGTATCTCCAAGCTTTTGGTAGATCTTCTCTACAGCTTTTTGTGCATAGGAGGCATCTTGCTCCTTTATCATATCTGTAAACATACTTCCAACTACAACCGTATCTTGACATCCATTTGTCGCAAAGCGAACATCAACGATCTGTTTATCGTTCAGTTTGAGATAGAGGATAACATACTCTCCCGTCTTTTCATCGATAGCTACACCGATACCGTTGGCATCATCAAGTTTCCCATAGTTATGTGGGTACATCAGATGTTCTAGCACCTCTTTGTTCATGCCTTCTGGAACCTCTACATTTTCAAACATATCTCTCCTTAGTATTTGATTTTTGCAAGATAGAGCCCTTGCGGTGGGGCTGGTTTTATCTTGTAGTGTTTCTCTTTTTTTAGCATCTCTTCTATCTGCTCTTTCTTTAGCTTTAAAAGTGCACCACACATAAGGCGTACCTGTGAGCGTAAGAAGCCATTTGCTTCAAAGTAAAGTATTATATAACTTTTATGTTTATAGGCAAAGGCTTTGTATATCTCTCTAGTGGTTGTTTTGACATCACTACCTGTTTTTTGGAAGTATGAAAAGTCATGTTTGCCTTCAAAGATGCCAATTTTTTTTCTAAGCTTTTCAAAAGTTGCATCTGGCAGATGTGTAACATAGCGACTAGTAAATGGAGATGACTTTTTTGTAGAGATAATATAGCGATAGATCCGCCTTTTGGCACTATATCTGGCATGAAAATCATCACTAACAACTTCTATACGGCGAATAGCTATAGAGGGTGGAAGCATTCTCTCTAGAGTCTCTTTGAGCTTTTTTATGTCACTCCAAAAGGGTGGAAGATCAAGGTGGCACACTTGAGCAGTTGCATGGACTCCTCTATCGGTTCTGCCACTAGCTACTGGTATAGAGTGGATACCTAACTTTTGAAGGATAGAAGAGAGTGTGCCTATGACGGTTTTTGGGGTCGCTTTTTGTATCTGAGAGCCAAAAAACTCTGTACCATCATATGAGAGTGTAAGTTTGATACGCATCAAAACCTCTTGAGGATTTTTCGTTTATAAAGCCAAAAAGTGATGATAATCCAAGGGATCAAAACAGTTGGAATCGTCATAAAATGGAGTGGCTTTTGAAGTGCAAGTGTTGAGATAAAGTAGAGGATGATCCCAACAAAAAGGTAGAGATAGAGATAGGATCTTTGATGTCTTGTATGCACAATCCCTAAGGTGAGTGCCAAAAAGAGACTAGCAAGTGGAAAGAGGGAAAACATCGTTCCTAAGATCAGTTTTCTATCTTTATTTCCACGGCGGTAGTTGCTTTGCCAAAACTCTAGGGGAGTCTCATATCGTGTAAGATCTGTTCGCATCATATCGTTGATATACATTGTTTGAAACTCTGTTTGGATAAACTTCTCTTTAGAGTAGCTATATCCCTCTCCATTTGTTAGTTGGAGTTTGAGGATGCTATTTTTATTATCTATCTTTGCCTTTTTTGCATTTATGAGTACCTCTTGAGACTTTTTTTTGTTAAAGAGGAAGATATCTCCATAGGTACCATCTGCATTTTTTTTACCGATATACAAAAGCCAGTCCCCAAAACTATGCCCAAATTCACTTGCACTTAGGTTGAACTTTGCTTCACTCTTTTTATAGGCGATAAAGTTTCTATAAAGTACCGAAGTGTGAGGAAAGAGGATCAAAAAATCAAATGCTAGTAAAAGAGAGAGTAAAAAGGCTGGTTTGGCAAGAGTTCGCAGTAAAAAGTTAGGTGTTATACCAAGAGCAAACAAAGAGATGATCTCATTGTCTGCTGAGAGGCGATAGAGTGCGATGCTTACAGCAATAAAAAAGGTAACAGGCAGAGTATAAAAGAGAATCTCAGGGAGTAAAAAGAGATAGAGTTTAAACATCTCCCATACACTTAGATGGATCACCGCCGTATAGGTTGCAAGTTTGATAAGTATGATAACTGAAGCGATCACCCACAATGGTGCAAAGATAGAAAAAAATAAAAAAGATATATTTTTAATGATATATTTTTTTAGTTCATGCATTCTTAAAAGCCCATAATATGAAGTAGTTGGGTATCAAATACAAAAGCTATAAAGGTTGCCAAAGCCAAAAACGGAACAAATGGGACTTTTTGCTCCTCAGCTGGGCGATTTTGAAGCATAAGTAGTACAGGAAGTGCTAAAAGTGCTGCTAAAAAGATAGCTATAAGCCCAAGCTTTACTCCTAAAAGTGCTCCCATAGTTGCTGCAACCATGATATCTCCCTCACCCATAGCCTCTATCATTGGAGTTCTATCATAGTGTCTGTTCCATGATGTTTTTGTTTTTAGACCTGCTCGAAAAACACTCGAAGTAAGATAGTATGAAAGAGCAAAACGAAGAAGAGTAAAACCACCGGCAAAGAGTAGAGCATTTTTAAGATTTTCTACTACGCCTAGCGGAGTCCAAGCTCCAAAAATAGCAAAAAAGATAGCTAAAAGATTTAAACTATCTGGGATCATCTTATACTTAAAATCTATCATCGAAAGTGCAAGAAGCATCATAAAACTTAGAGTGATAAAAAGTACAGGAAGAGAAAATGAGTACTTATGTACAACTGACACTGCTATAATACCTGCAACAAACTCAATGATAGGATACTGTATCGAGATACTCTCTTTACAAAAAGCACATCTGCCTCTTAAAAAGAGCCATGATAAAAGAGGAATATTATGATATGGTTTGAGTTTATTATTACATTTTGGGCAGTGGGATGAGGGAAATACTACACTCTCTGCTTTTGGTATTCGATAGATCAAAACATTTAAAAAAGAACCAAATACTGCACCAAATACAAAAGCTATAAACTCCTCCATCATTTTAAACCTCCAAATCGTCTCTCGATTTTTTTAAATTTTGCGATAATCTTCTCTAACTCTTTAACACTAAAGTCCGGCCATAGGGTATCGACAAAAAAGAGCTCTGCATAAGCAACTTGCCAAAGTAAAAAGTTAGAGAGTCGCTTATCTCCTCCCGTTCGTATAAGTATATCAACATCCTCTTTACAATCTAGTGCATTGTTAAGCATCTCTTCTGTAATGTTTTTTTTCTCTTTGAGATTGTTAAAAGCACGAACGATCTCATTTTTTGCTCCATAGTTAAGTGCTAATGATTGTACTAGTCCATCACAATGTTGTGTAGATTTTTTTACATGTTCGATCGTTTTTTGTAGAGTTGGAGAAAAAGCACGGATATCTCCAATAGGCTCAAATCTGATATTGTTTTTTAGATATGTTGGAAGCTCTTTTTTAAGATATCTATCAAGTAGCTTCATCAAAAACTCCACCTCAAGTTGAGGGCGTTTCCAGTTTTCTGTTGAGAAAGCATAGAGTGTTAGACGATTGATCTCTTCATTTGCTGCACAGTATTTGGTTATATCTCTAACAACTTCTGCACCCACTTCATGACCTTTTGTACGCTTATAGCCACGATTTTGTGCCCATCTACCATTTCCATCCATAATGATAGCGATATGTTTTGGTTTATTCATGTATGTATATCCAGTATGTTATTTGTCTTTGGTTCAAAAAGAGGAGAGATCATCTCCTTCACCTCTATATCGATCCCATATCCGAGTTGATCTTCAAGCAAATAGAGATACTCTTTTATCTCTTCAAATCCAACATGAATCTTTATCATTTCATTTGAAATGATACCACTTATAGCCCCTAGATGCTCAAAAAAAGCATAAAATTGCAAAAAACTCTTTTTTTTCTCTTTATTGTACCTTTTTTTAAGTTGTAAAAAGGCAAAAGTATCATGAAAATAGAGTGGAAGTGTCAAAACATTATGATATAAAGAGAGTAAAAGAGGTGTATATGTACTAAAATGCTCTTTTGAAGGAGATGTTACAAGCTCTTTTAACAGATGCTCTTTAAAATTTTGCAAAACCTCTTTGGAACTAAGGAGTTTGTGGAGCTCTTTTGGATCTAAAAAGAGAGTGGGATCTCTTTGTAGTTGAAGAGTTTTGAAGAGTTTTGGAATCTTGATAAGATGAGAAAGAGTTGGTTGTTTTTGACCATCTGTCTCAAATTTTGCAAAATAGTGCTCAGTTGGGATGAGCTTTTGTTTAGATAGGGCAGTAAGTTGTTTATCACCTATCTGAAGTAAAAATCTCTCATCCCCAAGAGATTTTAAAACCTCTACTTCAAGCAGTTTCGTAAGAGTTGCACCACTTTTTAGATCACTCTTTTGAACTGCTTGGATCAGTGAAGCAAGGGTAGAGGGGGTGATCATTCAAGCCCTTTTGCCTTATCAATGATCTCAAAAGCAAGAGAGAGCTTTGGTTTGTTTGGTAGAAGCTTTTCATTTGAAGATGTGATAAACTCTATCTCGTTGCTCTCTTTGCCAAAGTCTGAAGAGTTTTTGAGGATATTAAGACAGACTGCATCGAGATCTTTTGTTTGAAGCATCTTTTTGGCATTCTCTTTTGCGTTTTTTGCATCCATCTCCGCTTTAAATCCAATGGTAACAATACCCTCTTTATCGATACTTTTGAGGATATCCACATTTTTTTTGAGTGTAAGTTGCCACTCCTCTCCTAAGATATCCTTTTTGAGTTTACCGTTTTGTGGATGAAGAGGTGTGTAGTCACTCACTGCTGCGGCCATAAAGAGGTAGGGTTTTTTTTGGATAAGATGGATATGCTCCTCTCTCATAAGTGTTGGTTTGGAGAGTTTGCCCTTTTTTGCAACGCGGATACTATCTTGGAGATACTCAAGCATCTCCTCTGTACTTTCTACATCGATTGTGTGCATTCCTTTTGGCAGGTTACTCTCAAAGCGAGTGGCGATAAGATTGACATCGGCACCTCTTAGATAAAGAGCTGTAGCCAAAGCAGACGCCATCTTGCCACTTGAGAAGTTGGAGATGTAGCGTACATCATCGATCTTCTCTATCGTTCCGCCACCAGTAACGATCACGCGTCTATCTGCCCAAAACTCATCTCTTAGTAAAACCCTTGCACTCTCATAGAAGATCTCCAAAGGTTCGGCTAAAGCTCCATCACCTGTAGTTCTACAAGCGAGTTCTTTTGTTTGTGTTCCTACAAACTCATAGTCTGCGATACCTAACATCTTTATATTTGCCTGTGTGATAGGGTGGGAGATCATATTTGTATTTGCTGCTGGAGCGATGATCTTTTTACCGTTAAAGGCTAAGAGAGTTTGGAGTAAAATGTTATCTGCGATAGCGTTAGCGAGTTTTGCTATGGTATTTGCCGTTGCTGGAGCGATAACGATCGTATCAGCCCAACTAGATAACCCTATATGGTTGTGATCACTACTCCAATCTTCGTTAGAGTCAAGTAAAACTTTGTTTGCCGTGATCGCTTCAAAGGTTAAAGGAGTGACAAACTTTGTTGCTGATGGAGTCATCACAACGCGTACATCCGCTCCAGCTTTGTAAAAAAGCCGAGCTAACTCAACTGCTTTATACGCTGCGATCGAACCACTTACTGCTAAAGCTATCTTTTTATCTTTAAGAAGATCGTTTGCTATTTGCATCATTTGCTACTTTTTTGCTTTTGCGAAGAATTTTTGAAAAAATCCTTCGATTGTTTTTAGTTTTGTTCTGCTTATAGCTAAAGAGCCACTTTTTACTGTTCCACTTGTGAGAGTTGTTCCTGCAGCGATCATAACATCATCCTCTATCGTTACAGGAGCTACAAGTTGTGAGTCGCTACCGATAAAGACATTTTTACCTATCTTTGTTTTGTATTTATTGATGCCGTCATAATTACAAGTGATCGTCCCTGCACCTATATTTGTGCCCTCATCGACTTCGGCATCACCTAGGTAGCTTAGATGTCCAGCCTTGACACCTTTTAGGGTGGATTTTTTTACTTCGACGAAGTTACCTATATGTGTGTTTTGAAGAGTGCTTTGTGGGCGAAGATGAGCCAAAGGTCCTACATCCGAATCAATCACTTCACTCGCCTCTATAACACTATGTGCTTTGATATGGGCATTGACAAGATGAGATCCATCGGTGATACGACATCCTTGTTCGATGATACACTCTCCCTCAAAAGTAACATCACTTTCGATGTAGATTGTCTCAGGTAGTTGCATGATAACCCCTTCTTGCATCCATTTATCGCGTATGCGTCTACAAAAGATCTCCTCCGCAGCTGCAAGATCTTTTTTGGAGTTTACTCCTTTAAAGTGCTCTTCATCGACCAAAAGTGCACTCACACTTAGTCCCTCTTTCTTTGCCATAGCGATGATATCTGTAAGGTAGTACTCCTCTTGAGCATTGTCATTTTTTAAAAGTGGGATAAATCTCTCCAAAACATCCTTTTTAAAGGCATAAACTCCGGCATTTACTGTTGTAACTGCTAACTCTTTTTCATTTGCATCTTTTTGCTCAACGATATAGCACACCTCATTTTCATCGATAACTACTCGTCCATATCCACTAGGATCTTCAAGATCGAAGATAGACATAACGATATCACTCTCAAGAGTAAAAAACTGCTCCATTGCTTCAGCCGTAACCAAAGGCATATCGCCGTTAAGAACAAGGACATGATTATATTTTGGAGTGTAGTTTTTGAGTGCTCCACCAGTTCCTGGGAAGTTATCAGCATCTTGGACGATGAAGTTAATATCATCAAAGTAGCCCTTTACCATCTCCTCTACACGCTCTTTTTGATGTGCAATAACCACACTTACATCATCAGAGATCCTTTTTGCCTCTTTTATAATATGATAGAGCATTGGTTTGCCGCAGATATCATGAAGTACTTTTGCTTTGTTTGATTTCATACGGCTTCCTTTACCAGCAGCCAAGATGACGATACTTCTTTCTTTATCTTTCATAAATCTCTCTCTTTTTTTAAATTGTTTCTAATTTTAGCTAAAATTATTTTAAATCACAGACATTTTGTGGTATTATAAATAAAAAATTTTAAAAGAGGTGGTATGGATTTAGGTACAGTCATCGGTCTAGTGTTGATTTTAGCACTTTTATTTGGTGCTATGGCGATGGGTGTGGGGATCGGTCCATATATAGATATCCCTTCTGTGCTTATCGTATTTGGAGGAAGTATCGGAGCTTTGATGATCTCCTTCAAACCAGATCAGATGAAGCAGTTTGTCAAGATCTTTATGATCGCTATTAAACCGCCTCAAGAGGATAAACAAGAACTGATCAAAAAGCTTGTTGAGTTCTCTACAAAAGCTAGAAAGGATGGTATCTTAGCACTAGAAGGAGATGTAAATAACGAGCCAAATGAGTTTTTGAAAAAAGGGCTTTCTATGGCGATAGATGGCAACGAACCCGATATGATTCGTGAGCTTCTTGAGATAGAGATGGAACAAACTTCTGAACGGCATGGTATCCATGGATCTATCTTTAGCCAATGGGCTGGACTTGCTGGAGCGATGGGGATGATCGGGACACTGATTGGTCTAGTTGCGATGCTTTTAAATATGTCTGATCCTTCTGCGATTGGTCCTTCGATGGCAGTTGCCCTTCTTACGACGATGTATGGTGCGATGATTGGAAACATCTTTGGTGGACCTATTGCAAATATACTGGGGATACGAGATAAAGAGGAGACGCTTGTAAAGACTATGATCTTAGAGGGGATCATGTCGATCCAAGCTGGAGATGCACCACGAGCACTTGAAGCGAAGTTGCTTTCATTTTTACCGCCTAGTGAGCGTGTGAGTCAGTTTGAATAATGGCTAAGAAGAAGTGTCCAGAGTGTCCTGAATGTCTGCCTGAGTGGCTTGCGGCATTTGGGGACTTGATGTCATTGTTACTTTGTTTTTTCGTTTTGCTTCTTTCGATGTCTAGTATGGATGCCAAGAAGGTCAGTGAAGCTATAGGTTCTCTTAGTGGTGCTATGAGTGTGCTAGAGGGAGGAACTAAGACAGAGATCTCCAAACGCCGTATCCAAGAATCCACTCCTATACAGCAACAAGATGAGACAAGTGAAGCGGTAAATCGCATCACTCAAGCGGTTATTGATGCAAATGAGATGATGGAAAAGGGGCATGGACCAACCATCTCAGTAGAGGAGGCTGAAGAGGGGTTTAAGATCCAGCTACCTGCTTCACTTCTTTTTAAACCAGGTCAGGCAAAGATAGAGAATGAGGATGCACTTTTGTTCCTAAAAAGAGTAGCACTCATCATCCAACAACTTCCAAAAAATCTTGATATAGGCATACAAGGCTATACAGATAATGTCCCACCAGGAAAAAACTCTCCATTTGTCGATAACTGGGAGCTCTCAGCCGCACGAGCTATATCGGTACTCAAAGAGCTTATAGCAGATGGAGTCGATCCTCATAGGATGTTTGCAGCTGGATATGGAGAGTATCACCCTATAGCGACAAATGCAACCGCAAAGGGACGTGAGAAGAACAGACGAGTAGAGATCCACTTCTATGGGCGAAAGAGTGAACAAGAGGGCAAAGTAAGAAAAAGTGTGCTTGATGGAGCGAAGTAGATGAAAAAGCTCTTTATTTTTGCTCTTTTGCTTGGAGCAGTGAGTACTTGGGCGGCAGTAGATGTCCCAACGGTCAATCTCTCACTGATTTTAGCACCATCGCTAGTGATGGTGATGACAACCTTTACCCGTTTTGTCATTGTTTTTGGCTTTTTGCGTCAAGCTCTTGGAACCCAACAAGTCCCTCCCACTCAAGTATTAGTAATGTTAGCGATGATCCTTACCTTTTTTGTTATGGAACCAGTGGGTACAAAAGCTTATAACAATGGCATAAAACCCTATATAGAAGAGAAGATAGGATATGAAGAGGCGTATGAGAAGACGACACTTCCATTTAAGAACTTTATGATACGCAATACACGTGAGAAGGATCTTGCACTCTTTGTGCGTATCCGCCATCTACCAAATCCAAAATCGATCAAAGATGTACCTCTTTCAGTGGTTATCCCAGCATTTCTTATCAGTGAACTAAAAACCGCTTTTGAGATAGGCTTTTTGCTCTTTTTACCATTTTTGATCATTGATATGGTAGTGGCATCTATCTTGATGTCGATGGGTATGATGATGCTTCCACCAGTTATGATATCGCTCCCTTTTAAGATACTTGTTTTTGTTTTGATAGATGGATGGAATCTGCTTGTAGGGAACATGATAGCAGCAGTAAAATAGGAGAGGAAATGGAGTGTAAATATTTTGGAGTGTGTGGCTCTTGTAGAGTTTATGAGGGTGGCTATGATGCACAACTAGCTCTAAAGGTAGAGGAGAACAAGAAGCGTTTTGCCCCTTTTTATAGTGATGAGATAGAGATCTTTAAAAGCAAAGAGGATCACTATCGAGCACGAGCTGAGTTTCGTATCTGGCATAGTGGAGAGAGGATCGACTATGCGATGACATCGCAAGAGAAAGAGGTTGTCTGCATCGATGAGTGTCCACAGGTCAATGAATATATAGCACAATTGATGCCAAAACTTTTAAGCTCGATAAAAAGTAAAAAGATCGATGTGAAGCTTTTTGGATGTGATTTTCTCAGTACGACACATGGTGATATGGTTGTCTCTCTTTTGTATCATAAAAAGCTGGATGAAGAGTGGATAGAAAGAGCCCAAAAGGTAGCAAATGAGCTTCAAATAGATATCATAGGAAGAAGCAGAAAACAGAAGATCGTTATCGGCAAGGATTATGTTATAGAGAAGTTATCTATAAATGGTAGAGAGTTCGCTTATAAACATATAGAAAATAGCTTCACCCAGCCAAACCCATATATCAATCAAAAGATGATCGAGTGGACACTAAAAGGAGTAGAGGAGCAAAAGGATGATCTACTTGAGTTGTACTGTGGTGCAGGAAACTTTACGATCCCTTTTGCAACAAAGTTTCAAAAGGTACTAGCTACAGAGATCTCCAAATCCTCCATCGCCGCAGCCAAAGAGAATATGCAACTCAATGGAGTTGAGAATATCGAATTTGTGCGTATGAGTGTTGAGGAGTTTACCGATGCACTTGATGGAGTTCGAGAGTTTAATCGTATGCGGCATATCGATATAAAAAGTTATAACTTCTCAAGCGTATTTGTCGATCCTCCACGAGCAGGGATGGATGAAAAGAGTTGCCGTTTTGTTTCTCGTTTTGAAAATATCATCTATATCTCATGCAATCCACAAACACTTCTAAGAGATATAGAGATCCTCAGCAAAACACATGAAGTCCAACAAATGGCACTGTTTGATCAGTTTCCATACACGCATCATGTAGAGATGGGGGCAAAATTAAGGAGAAAGAGATGAAAAGAGTAGTTTTTATAGTCGCTATATCAACACTTATTTATGGAGATGAGATCGAGCGTATCAACTTACTTGTAGATGAGATAGATGGAATGCGAAAGGGATATGAGAAGTGTACACAGCAGTTACAGATATGCCGTTCTCAAAAACCTAAGCAACAAGAGTGTAAAAAAGGATCCCTAAAAACAAACCAAGTAGATAAAAGGATGATCCAAAATCTCCAAAATGAAAACAACAACTTAAAAATCAAAATAAAGAGATACAAAGACCTTCAAGTTGAAAATAATAATCTGAAAAACCAAATAAATAAGTATAAAAATCTTCTAAAAATTAAAACAGAAGAGATAGAAGATCTCCAAAAAAAACTTACAATAGCTAAGAAAAAAACCTCACAAAAGAGATCGCATAAACATTTCAAAATCATAACAACTCAACCAAAGACTTTTCGTACGCGTATAAAAGCAGATATATTTGATAAACCAGATGGATTAAAAATCGATAGATGGGAAAAAGGACGCTCCTTTACCTCCTATATCAAATCGGGTAACTGGATCAAGATAACAGGATACTTTATAGATAAAAAATGGACAAAAGCGAAAAAAGATCTGTGGATCAAAGAAGAGGATGTGTTTGAGAGGGATTAGAGGGGGGCATCTTTAAAAAATAGTTTTTAGAACTATTTTTTTGCCTCCTCTTTTGGCTTTGATCGTAAGATAACGGTAGTTGAGTGATCAAAATCAAAGTATTTTTGTGCTACTTTTTGAACAGTATCAGCAGTGATAGCGTTGATACGCTCCTCATAGTGAAGAAGAGGCTCAATATCACCTCTAACTAGATAACTTCCAAAAAGATTGGCAACAGAGCTTGAACTCTCTAACGAGTAGATAAAGTCTGCTTTTGTGTTGATCTTGACTTTGTCAAGCTCTTTTTGAGTGACTCCATCTTTTTTGATCTTTTCTATTTGTGCTATTATCTCTTTTTCAACATCTTCAGCTTTGACACCAGGGTTGCAAACTGCAAGAAAGATAAAAAGACCTGGGTCACTATTTTCCATATTGTAAGCATAGATCTGGTTGGCAAGTTGCTTTTTTTGGATCAGATCTTGATAAAGACGAGAACTTTTTCCAGAGTAGAGGATCTCACTCAAGACACTAAGAGCTACTTGATCTGGAGATTGGAAGTTAGGGATATGAAAGGCGATAGCTAACATCTCAACCTGGCTCTCTTTGTAGAGTATTACTCTCTTTGGACCATCTTGTGTTGGCTCTACAAACTTAACAGGTGGTACCTCTGTATGGTTTTTAATCTCTCTAAACTCCTCTTTTGTAAACGAGTTTCGAAAATCTTCCTCAATATGAGCTGCATAAGGAATACCTTCGCCATCTGTAGCATTTTCGACAACACCATCACTATAAAAAAGAAACTTTTCTATATTACTTATATTATACCTGTCAAGTTTATACTCTGTCTGCCACTTACATAGAGATGGATTATTTGATTTTATTTTTATAATTTCGTCTTGTTTATCGTGTAGCAAAAAAGGTGGCATAGCAAATTTTGCATATTCTAAAATTTCAGAATAAGTATCAAAACAGATGTAGTCAATCGCAAGTACTTCATCATCTAGTAGTACTGGTTGAATAAACTCCATCGATTCACGTATGAGAATGTCTAAACTAAAACTGTCAGACTCAATCATTTTGTCAATAATATGGTTAATAAAAGTAGTAATAATAACTGTAGTAAAAGAGGCAGATACTCCCTTTCCCATAGCATCCACAAGAAGATAAAAAGTTTGATTTTCATTAATTCTTCGAACACTATAGGCATCACCGCTGAGTACATCAAGCGGTCGATACAAGAAATCAACTAATGAAGTGGTTGAAGAATCCATCATTTGATAGTAAAAATCATTACGCAGAATATTGAGCTCTTTTTCAAAAGCCAATTCTTCCTGATATGAGGTATAAGCCTCATTTTTTTCCAGTTGCTCTAAACGTTTTTGTAACATTAGATTTTAAACTTACTCAATTCTAATTGGAGTTTCTTCGCATCCTCTGTGAGTGTTTGTACAGCAGTCTCTACTGTTCCTCTTAGTTGACTATTCTTGGAAGCTACAGCAACAATCTCATCCATCGTTTCAATTAGTGCTTTTGTTTTTGTTGCGATATAAACACTTTGATGCATTGATTCTGTCGATTTCTCTTTGCTACTGAGAAGATTCTCTTTTGTTTCATTGGAAGAGGCAATCAACTCTTGAGCTGAATCTGCAATTGTAGTCATATTTTGTGATGTTATGTCAGTCTCTTCGGATATCTCAACAACATTTTGTGTAATGAGATTAACATTTGCTGAGATTTCTGCAAGTGATTTTTGTGTACGCTCAGCAAGCTTTCTTACTTCATCGGCAACAACGGCAAATCCACGGCCATGTTCACCTGCACGCGCTGCTTCTATGGCAGCATTAAGTGCGAGTAGGTTTGTCTGGTCTGCAAT
>FPHB01000012.1_pt1 | contig 25578 bp, 29 predicted proteins | sample 1057301 | NCBI WGS metagenome assembly FPHB01 (sample SAMEA4473311, study PRJEB15554) | hydrothermal vent metagenome | biome: marine basaltic hydrothermal vent biome; feature: marine hydrothermal vent; material: water | place: Pacific Ocean | collected 2011-06-14/2011-07-23 | depth 1155 m | reverse complement strand
AAAATCATAAAATTCCCTATTTTAAATATCTTTTTCTACTTTTTACTATATAATCTTACCGTTATAACAACTATGAGAGTAAAATGAAATACACTTTGAACCCTAAATATAAAAACTTTAAACCATTTCTTTTAAATATCAAAAAATATTTTTATCAAAATACAGACTCCATTCATAAAGCACGAAATGAACTAAAGATTATCACTTTTAATGGTATAGAGATTGTTGTCAAATCCTTTAAAATTCCAAATCTTTTACGATCTATCATCTACACCTTCTTTCGCGATTCAAAAGCAAAAAAATCTTATGATAACTCTCTAAAACTTGGAGACTTTACTCCTGACCCTATAGGGTATATAGAGTTTTATAAATCAGGACTCTTAGCAGATAGCTACTTTGTTGCAAAAAAGTTTGATTATGACTTTACCATTAGAGAGCCACTGCTTGATCTAAATTTTCCAGATAGAGAGAGAGTTTTTCACTCCTTTGCAAAATTTAGTTTTGAGCTTCATCAAAGGGGCATCTTACATAAAGATTACTCTCCGGGGAATATCCTTATAAAAAAAGAGCAAAATAGCTATATTTTTAAAGTGGTTGATGTTAATAGAATGGTATTTAAAACACTATCAACAAAAGAGAGACTGCAAAATTTTGACAAACTTTGGGCAAAGGATGATGATCTTGCCATAATCATCAAAGAGTATGCAAAACTTGCCAATTTAGATGAAGAAAAAAGTATCAAAGAGGCTATAACTTACTCTCAAAAACTTAAAAATTTTAAAAACATGAAAAAAAGACTCAAAGGAAAACCTGTAAATGATTAAACATATCTCCGTTGTTATTATCGCCTCTAACGCAGCTAAAACTCTGCCTTTGTGTTTAGAGAGTCTCCATGATTTTGCAGAGGTCATCATCTATGAAAATAACTCAACAGACAATACAAAGGAGATAGCTTCATCATATAAAAATGTCAAACTTATTTCCGGAGAATTTTTAGGCTTTGGTCCAACAAAAAACAGAGCTATCTCCTATGCTACAAATGATTGGATTCTCTCTTTAGATAGTGATGAAGTATTAAGCCAAGAGTTTGTAAACTCTCTTAAAAATCTCCAACTTCAAAAAGATACACTCTATACAATCCTAAGAAAAAACTACTACAAACAAAAAGCCATTACTCACTGCTGGGGTAACGATATAATCGTTCGACTTTTTAATAAAAACAAAACAGGATTTACAAATAGCAAAGTTCATGAAAAAATAGTCACAGAGGGGTTTAAAATCCTTCCAATCAAAGGTGAAGTGCGACACTACCCATACGCTTCTATTTCAGACTTTATCATTAAACTTGACAAATACTCCAGCCTCTATGCTAAAGAGCATGCCGGTAAAAAAAGCTCATCGCCACTTAAAGCTTTCTTTAACGGAGCATTCTCCTTTTGTAAAACATACATCTTTAAAAGAGGTTTCTTAGATGGATACCCTGGTCTTGTTATAGCTTTCTCACATATGGCAACCAACTTCTACAAATACATTAAACTCTATGAACTCAATAGTGAGCTAAAAAAGAGATAGCCTCTTTTAGTTTCTCTTTTCTCCCTGCTTCATCTTCTGGAAGCATTAGATGTTTTTGTAGTTTCTCATCTCCTATACTTTTCCATCTTTTAGCACTTGCAAAGAGGGTGTCGGCAAAGAAGGTGAGTGTCGTCGTGCCAACAAGTGAAGCAAGATGATATGTTCCTGTAGAAGTGGAGACAAAGAGCTTAAACCCACTGATAATTTTTGCAAAATTCACAATTCCCTTTTGTGAGATGTAAAACTTCACATCGTTTTTTTTCAGTGCATTTTGAAAAAACTCTGCCAATGCAATCTCATCCGGGCCAAATGTTAGCACTACATCATACCTATCTGTTTCTAAAACAGCCTCTATCATCTCTATATACTCCTCATTAGAGAAGTTGGCATCACTACTACCACCAAATCCAGGATGAAAGGCTATCACCTCTTTTGTTATGCCATACTCTTTACAAAATCTAGCATACACCTCTTTGGCATCATTAAAAACACATAGTGGTTTTGGATACTCTAAAGAAATATCACTAAAGAGCACTTTGACAAGTTCAAGATTATACTCAAACTCTGCCATCTTGACCTGACTTCTTCGCTGTTTTATGCGTTTGTTATAAAAGATCTGTGCTATCTTTGTTGCTGGTGCTATGCGCTCTTTTATTCCGGCTAAAAACTGTGCTATAGCTACGCGTGTATTTGAAAAGAGAGTGATAGAAGCATCAATATTGTGTTTTTTTATCTTTTTTGCAAGTTCAAAAACACTCTCTCCTCTATCAACGATCACCTCATCAATAAAATTACATGTTTTAGCTAACTCTTCATTGAGTGGGGCTACTAAAACTACAATCCTATTTTGAGGATTATAATTTTTTAGTATTTCACAACTAGGCAGTGCCGTTATAAAATCTCCAAGTTTGTCGTTTCTCACTATTAAAATATTCATAAAGGGGATTTTAGCCTATAATAGGTATAATCCCCCTTATGAAAAAACCATTCTCCTGGGATACTTACTCTGATCAAGCTGCACTGTTAAAAGATAGAGCCTATAAAAAGGCGATGCGTAAAAAAGAGCTCTTTTCACTTATAAAGACTCTTTTACTCTCTTTTTTAATCTTGCCAATAGCATGGCTTTTACTTCCATTTGCAAAAAAAAGAGCCACAAAAAGCAAAAACTTTTTTACTTTAGGAGTTGATTTTCAACGAGAGGCTGAGGCTACTTTGGAGATGCTTGATGAGTTGGATGTACGAAGTATCTTAGTACGTATAAAATTATGGGAGATGGAGAAGATACCAGAGCTAAAAGCCTTTATTGAAAAAAACAAAGATCGCCATATCACTCTAAAAATCATGCAAGATAGAGAGCACATAGAGGATTTGGATCTTCTAAAAAGTGATCTTAAGAGCATCTTTACAGAGATAAAAGCAGATCTCTATGAGATAGGTACAACGATCAACCGTGCAAAGTGGGGCTTTTTTAGTGTAGATGAGTATCTGCGGTTTTATAAAGTGGCATATGATTTAAAAAGAGAGAAGTTTCCTGATATCTCTCTTATAGGAAGTGGTGTGATAGACTTTGAGTTTCACTACACTGCACACACGCTCTTTAATCTCTGTAGATGTCGCTATGATGGAGTAAGTGCCCTGCTCTATGTTGATAGACGCGGGGCACCAGAAAATACTCAACTAGGTTTTAATCTCCTTGATAAGATAGCACTCTTGGCCTCTCTTGTAACCCTTTCACCAAAAACAAAGAACAATATTTACATCACAGAGACAAACTGGCCAATAGAAGATACCGCTCCCTATGCACCAACAAGTCCAAAAGAGTGTGTTAGTGAAGATCTCTATATGGCTTATATGGTTCGCTACTATCTTTTATCCTTTGCTTCAGCACAGATAGAGTTTGTCAGTTGGCATCAGCTTATAGCAAGAGGGTATGGACTTATAGACTATGACTTTAAAGAGAAAAAACTCAAAAAACGAAAAGCCTACTACGCCTACAAAACGATGCTCAAACATCTTCAAGATGCTGAGTTTCTTAGGATGGATATAAAAAGAGGACACTATCGTATCATGTGTGTGAAAGATCAAAAACTTTTGGAGATCCACTGGGCTATATATGAGAAAGAGGTAGAGTTTGATGAACATTATGAGATCTATGATATCCTTGGCAAAAAGATAAAACAGACAAGTCTCACAATAGGGAAAATGCCCTACTATATTTACGATACAAAGGCGGTGGTAGTGTGAAGATCCTTATAGTCCTTCCAAACTGGCTAGGTGATGCTGTTATGGCAACTCCAGCTATAGAGCTTCTAAGCAAAGAGTATAAAAATGCGGAGTTTACTTTTGTAGGCTCATATGTCTCCATAGAGGCACTCAAGTATCATCCTCAATGTACAAATGCCATCATCGATACAACAAAACAGAGCAAAAAGGGTCGCTTAAGAGCCACACTTGATCTTGCTAAAGAGCTTGGGAGCTTTGATATCGCTATCACATTTCGCAAACAGTTTCACTCCTCGCTTCTTCTAAGGCAGACACACTCTAAAATAACCATCGCAAGAAGCTCATGGCACTCTAAACTTTTTGGACTTACTTACACGCCAAACATCCAAACAGACAAACATCTTGCCATGCAGTATGCAGAACTTGCCTTTGGCGGTAGAAAGAGCTTCAAAGCCTCCGAAGTACCACCACTCAAACTCTACATAGAGCCTAAAAAGTTTCAAAAACCAACTCTAGGTATCAATGCCGGTGCTACTTATGGCAGTGCAAAAAGATGGTACCCTGATCGCTTTGGAGAGGTTGGTGCGTACTTTAGCGATAGATTTGATATCTTGATATTTGGTGGACCAAATGAGGTAGATGTAGCTAACGATATCGAAGAGGAGTTCAAAAAAAGAGGCATAACAAACTATACAAACATTGCCGGAAAAACAACCATCAAAGAGCTTTGTGAAAATATAGGAGGATGTTCTTTATTTGTTACCAATGACAGTGGACCTATGCATATCGCTGCAGCTTATCAAGTCCCAACTGTTGCGATCTTTGGACCTACAAAACATCATGAAACAAGCCAATGGAAAAATAAAAAGGGACTCATCGTCCGTGAAGATATAGAGTGTGCACCATGTATGAAACGAGAGTGCCCACTCAAACATCATGAGTGTATGAAGAGGGTGACGGCACAAAGAGTTATCAATGCCGTCAAGCTTCTACTTGATTAAAACTCGAAGCGAAATCCAAAATATGCTGAACGATTATATTTGATATATTTATCGTTACTTTCATATTTTGTTTCTAGATCACGAAAACCTACATAGATGTTTGCATTTTCTATAAGCTCCACATCTACACCAACTCTATACTCATAGTAGCCCTTTGCATCTAAAAGTGAAAGTACTTTAGGTGCATAAAAGATCTCTCCATAAAAATTTACAGGTAGAGAAGTTGGGAGATTGTACCCTAGTTTAAATGAGAGAGGGATAGAGGAGAAATCCTCATCACTATTATCGTTGTTTATATAGTTTATCTTCACTCCCATACCAGCATATAGATCTGTATCACTTACTCTTCTTTGCATCAAAAAGCTAACTTCTGTATAGGCATTTGGAGAGCTATAGTCACTGTAATCACTATCAGGCTTGAGATATTTAACTCCTATAAAGGTAGTATCTGGCTCTACTGCGTCATTAAACTGTCCCATATCAAGCTTGAGTCCTGCTTCAAGATCAACATCATTGATGTTGAGTTCAAGATTATGCATAGCCATAAGATTGGCACTTAGTAGTGTAGCTATTGCGATTTTTTTTAGCATGTTGTGTTTCCTTGTATCTTTTGTATAGTTTTTGTTGTGCTTTTGCCATCAACAAAATCGACTAGTCGCAACTCTTTAGCAAATTCTGTTCCGACAACCTCTTTACCCTTATAATCCCCTCCCTTAACAAGCACATCTGGCTCTACTTGCTTGATAAGTTCATAAGGGGTATCCTCCTCAAATGGGACAACAAAGTCTACCGCTTCTAAAGCTGCAAGCAGGTAGGCTCTATCTTCAACAGGATTGATCGGACGCGTTGGACCCTTTAGACGACTGACACTCTCATCAGAGTTTAGCCCAACGATCAAGATATCTCCAAAACTCTTCGCCTCTTGAAGATACTTCACATGACCTACATGCAAGATATCAAAACATCCATTTGTAAAGACGATCCTTTTTCCCTCATCTTTATATCGCTTTACAAGCCGTTTGATCTCATCAAAGCTCTTTATATGAGACTCACTGCTACTTTTATGCAAACTGCTTTCATACTCCTCGATCTCATCGATTGTTACAGTAGCACTTCCTATCTTTCCAACAACCACTCCAGCTGCTAAGTTGGCAAAGATACACGCCTCATCGATGCTTCTATTGCTACTTATGGCAAAAGCAAGTGAAGCGATCACCGTATCTCCAGCCCCAGTTACATCATAGACCTCTTTAGCAACTGTTGGGAAACGACGAAGCTTCTCATCCAAAATAGCTATCCCATCTTCACTAAGCGTGATCAAAGCCAGATCTAGATCACATCCACTTTTTAACTTTAAAAGCGCCTCTTTTAAAGATGCTTCATCTTTGATCTCTATACCTGTTGCTTCACTTGCCTCTTTTTTATTTGGAGTGAGTGTATAGGCACCTCTATACTTGCTATAGTCACTTCCTTTTGGATCGACAAAGACCTTTTTAGCGTTTTGAGATGCTATCTTTATGATCTTTTGTGTTAGATGCTCCGTAAGCACCCCTTTTCCATAATCTGAGAGGATGATAGCATCAAATTTTTTGATCTTTTTTTCTATTTGCATTAGTAAAGCAGCAGTGGCATCTGCACTCACATCCTCCTTAGACTCCTTGTCATAACGGATGATCTGCTGGTTTGAAGCGATAACACGAGACTTTTTGGAAGTTTTTCTCTCATTTTGGATCACTATACTTTCTGTATCGACATCGATCTTTTTAAGCATCTCAAGAAGTTCACGACCATTAGCATCATCACCTATCACACTTGCAACCTCAACATTGGATCCAAGTGTCACAAGATTGTTGATAACATTTCCAGCACCACCTAAAACAGTAGTCTCTTTTTGGATATCCACCACCTGCACAGGAGCTTCTGGAGAGATACGCTCACAACTCCCCCACAGATAGTGATCGATCATCAAATCCCCAACAACAAGGATCGATGGGTGTTGATCCCTTAAACTTGCTATCATTTTTTCACTTCCCTCTCATAGATTCGTTTGATCTCAGGAAGGTAAGCTTTGATCCCATCCTCCATCTCATAGCGTGGTTCATACCCTAAGATCTCTTTTGTATCTTCGATATCTGCTTGAGTAAAGAACTGATAACTTCCTATATATGGATTTGGGATATATTCATACTCTGGATGGATATCAAGCTCATCACAAAGGATATCAACGATATCCTGGAAGCTTCTTGCCTTACCAGTTCCTACGTTGACAACCCCACTTCTTTTTGGCTGCATCGCTTTGATATTTGCCTGGATCACATCCTCTATATATATAAAGTCCCGTTTTATATTGTCACTGCCCTCAAAAAGACGCGGATTTTTCCCTGCTAAGAGTTGAAGCCCAAACTGAAGCACCATTGAGGCTGTTTTATTTTTAAAGTACTCTCTAGCTCCATAAACATTAAAGTAGCGAAGCCCAACGATAGAGATACTCCCTTTTTCCATATACTCATAGGCGATATTGTCCATCATCACTTTAGAAAATCCATAGACATTATTTGGTTCTTCATGTCCAACTTTAAAGATATCACTTCCACCATAAGTCGCTGCAGAGGAGGCATAGATCATATTTGCACTATGTTTTAGGGCTATATCTAGTAGATCTTTAAAGGCATTGACATTTGTTTTGATCATGAGATCTTGTTCAAGGGCTGTTGTATCACTGATAGCAGCTTCATGAAAGATATAGTCGAACTTATACTCATCCTCTAACTTTTTTAGCAGTTCTTTATCATTAATATCGCCACTGACAACCTCTCCAGAAAATCCTATAAGATTTTTAAAATGGCCAAAGCTTTTTAGATTGCCATTGCTAAGTGTTTCACCACTTCTAAAGCTATCAAGTACCACAACCTTAGCCTCAGGATGATTTTTCTGAAAATAAAAAGCAAGATTGCTCCCTATAAATCCAGCTCCTCCTGTTATCAATATAGTTTTGTTTTTCAAATCATCATCGATATAACGCATCTTTCTTCCTCTTTACTTTCTATTCGTTTATGATACTATAAAGAAAATAATAAATTTTTCTTTAAGCTATTTCATCTAAAAAACGATCTTAAATAGCATTTAAGTAACATCACATTATAATTTAGCTGAAATTTTATCATAAGGAAATAAAAATGAAAAAATTACTTGTTACAACAGTTGCTTCTGTTGCTCTTGCTTCTGCTGCATTCGCTGCAGTTAACACTGCTGCATGTGCAGGATGCCATGGTGCTCACTTTGAAAAACATGCACTTGGTAAATCAAAAATCGTTAAAGATATGACAAAAGCTGATGTTGAGAAAGCACTTCTTGGTTATAAACATGGTGGATACGGCGGAGCTATGAAAGGTGTTATGAAAGGTCAAGTTGCAAAATACAGTGACGCTGATCTTAAAGCTGTTGCTCAAAAAATCGGTAAATAATTACCCCTTTTCTTTATAGCCATCTCGAACGAGATGGCTATATCTTACAAAAATCTTTTTTTAATCTACTCTGGTTGATATTTATCTTTTTGTGCCTTTTTTCTAGCTTTTAGTTCCTCTTTTTTCTTTTGTGCCTCTACTGCACTTTGTAGATCATCTTCGTTATCAAACTTTGCAGCATTTAAAAACTTCTCAGAGTCATCAAACTGTCCACTCTTAAGCCCCCACAAAAAAGCTATAAGAGCGATACTTCCTAAAAATATCGATACTCCTAACATCATCGCTATAATTCCACTGCTCATATCAGCCCCTTTTCCAACTAAATTTAATCCGCACAGAGTTTCCTACAACCAAAAGTGAACTAAAACTCATCGAGATCGCCGCAACTAGCGGGATCACATATCCAGCCATAGCAAGTGGGATCGTGATCGCATTGTAGATAAGTGAGAGTGCTAGATTCTCTTTTATCAAACGATAACTTGTCGAAGCGATCTTAAAACTCTCAACAAGTGAAGAGAGCCTATCATCAAGAAGTACCACATCCCCTACTTCGATAGCGATATCACTTCCACTCCCCATCACGATCCCAATCTCAGCTTGTGAAAGTGCTAGGATATCATTAACCCCATCACCCACCATCACAACAACCTTGCCCTCTTTGTGCATATCCTCTACAAAAGATGCTTTATGTTTTGGGGTAAGTTCATAGTAAACTCTCTCTATTCCCAGCTCTTTGGCTACTTTTGTTGCGATATTTTTATGATCTCCTGTAACTATTATAGGAGTGATCCCTCGCTTTTTGATCGCTTCGATACTGGATTTGGCATCCTCTTTAAGAGGATCTTCTAGCTCAAAAACTGCCACTACCTGCTCATCTATGGCAAAAAAGAAGAGTGTTCTTTCACTCTCATACTCAAAATTGATATCGAAATATTTTAAGAGCTTGATATTGCCACCTAGATAGCGACTCTCTCCTATATAGGCCTCAATCCCCATCGCAGGATGCTGTTTGAAACGATCAAAACAGACCTCATCCAACTCCTCTATCTCAAGAGAGTTATAGACTCCTTTAGAGACTGGATGGTTGGAGAGTTTGGTTAAAGAGGCAAGGATATTTTTGTCATACTCACCTAAACGCTCCTCTTTAACGACCTCTGGCTTTCCTACTGTGAGTGTACCTGTTTTATCAAGCAACAAAGTGTCTGCCTTTGCCATCGTCTCAAGTTGTGCTGCCTCTTTAAAGAGGATCCCTCTTCGTGCAGCGATCCCAAGCCCTACTAAAGTTGCAACTGGTGTTGCAAGTGCAAGTGCACATGGACATGCTATAACGATCACTGAAATTGCAACCATAAAGGAACGTTCAAAATCTCCCCCAATCCACCACATCCAAGCAATAAATGTCAAAAATGAGAGTGAAAGGATCGTTATGGAGAAGTACTCTGAAAGTTTGTTTGCCATCTGCTGAATGCGTGGTTTTTTATTTAGAGACTCCTCAAGAAGGTTTGTTAGATGAGCAAGTGTAGAGTGCTCAAAGTCTTTACTAGCTCGAACCTGTACATCAGCATCTATACTAACTGTTCCACTTATAACACTATCACCTACACTTTTACATATCGGCTCACTCTCTCCAGTGAGCGAACTCTCATCAAAGCACCCCTCTCCTTTGATGATCTCTCCATCAAAAAGCACCTTCTGACCACTTTTGACGATAATAACATCTCCAGCCTCTACATCAGCTAACTTCAAAGTGGTTATAGTGCCATCACGAACTACCTGCACCTCTGTTGGGATATCTTTGCCCATGATATCTAGTGCATCGGCGACACTTTTTTTAGAAAGTACTTCCAAAAACTTCCCAATCAAAACAAATGTGATGATCATACTCACACTATCGAAGTATGCCTCTCCACTTTGAGTTATCGTAATGTAGATAGAGTAGATATAGGTTAGTGTTGAGCCAGTTGCAACAAGAATATCCATGTTGATAGATTTTGTTTTGAGTCCATAGTAGGCTCCGCGAAAGAAGATCCATCCACTATAGAACAAAACAGGCGTTGCAAGAACTCCTGCTTGATACCTGTAAAATATCCAGCATACTGTGCAACTGCTATCCACATGACATTCATCGTCGCAAAGATCGCCACAGTCATACGCAGATAGTAATCTTTTCGCTCCTTGTTTGCTCTGCTCTCTTGTATCGATGGATCGTATGGAAAGGCGTTGTAACCTATAGCTCGTATCATATCAACGATCTGCGAAAGTTTGACGATATCATCATCCCATACAATCGTTGCTTTATTGTTAGTGTAGTTGATATTTGCCTCAATGACGCCATCCATCTTATGGAGTGCCTTTTCATTAAGCCATACACATGCACTACAGTGTATCCCCTCTATAACAAGAGCTACTTTACTAAAGCCATCCTCATCAGTTTTGACAAACTTATCATAAAAAGCTGGAGAGTCGAAGTTTTTGGAGTCCTCATACTGCTGTGTAGGTGGAGAGAGCTTGACCCCTTTTGCCTTCTCATAAAAGCTATCAAGCCCCTCATCACTTAGAAGATGATAGACTCCCTGACAACCATTACAACAAAAGTAGTGATCCCCATCTTTGATCATCACATCTTTACTAAATTCCAAATGGCAGTGATCACATGCTACTTTTTCATTTTCACTCAACTTCAAATCTTCCTAATGTTCTATTTTTCTTTATCTTCTCATGAGCTTCTACATAACCATTCATACAGATATACACTCCAGCTTTAGAAGTAGCTCTTGCAAAACCGATGGCAACCCCTAAGTTGAGACTTGCTTCGATTTTATCGATCTCAAAGGGCTTCATCGCTCCTGTAAGAATGATAACACGATCATCAAAGATCTCTGCTAAAAACTCCGCTGTGATATCCATAGTATCAGTTCCATGTACTATGATAAACTCTCTCTCTGTGGAGTGGTAGATGATATCAGCGATCATCTTCCTATCATCCATATTCATCTCCAAAGAGTCCTTATAGACTACTCCAGCCAAAGATGGCTTAATCTCAAAACTCTCCAAAATCCGCTCTATAGCATAGTTATCAACTGGCACTTCAAGCTCACCAGTTATCATGTTGTATCGTTTGTTAAAGGTTCCGCCACTATTTAAAATAAGCATCGATGATCTCTTTTAAGTTTTTGATATTTTCTCCATCAAAGAGGTAGGCTTGTCCAACCCCTGCACGATTTGCAGCTTCGATATCACTTGGTTTATCTCCTATCATGACACTGTGTTGCATATCGATATCAAACTCCTTTTGTGCTTCTAAAAACATCCCAGGAGCTGGTTTTCTACACAAGCAACTTCCGCTAAAGTCTGGATGATGAGGGCAGTGGTAAACTTTTGCTATCTCTATACCTTTTTGTCTAAATGCCTCTACCATCCACTCTGTAAGCTTATCAAAATCTTCCTGTGTATAATATCCACGACAAATACCTGACTGATTTGTTACTACAATGATCAAAAAACCTTGCTTTGCAAAAGCTTCACAAAGTTCAAAGATCCCATCAACAAACTCAAAATCCTCCTGCTTGTAGAGATAGTTCTTCTCTACATTGATCACTCCATCGCGATCTAAAAAGAGTGCTTTAGTTGCCAACACCCTCTCCAAAGAGCTCTTTTTCGATGATATCACAGATGATATGCCCTATAAGGATGTGACTCTCTTGGATGCGTGGGGTTGCATCGGATGGTACTACTATCGCAAAGTCAGCCATCTTCGCCATCTTACCACCATCTCTACCAACAAGTGCTACAGTTGTGATCCCCTTTTTCTTTGCTACTTCAAAGGCATTGAGAACATTTTTTGAGTTTCCACTTGTTGAGATCCCTATAAAGAGATCCCCCTCTTCACCCATACCTTCTAACTGACGAGAAAATACATAATCATACCCATAGTCATTTCCTATAGCAGTAAGGTTTGAGGTATCGGTTGTCAGTGCAAGAGATGGGATAGATGGACGATCAAACCCATACCGACCAACAAGCTCAGCCGCTATATGCTGTGCATCAGCTGCACTTCCACCATTACCAGCTACTAGTGTCTTTTTTTTCTTTTTATAAACATCTACACATGCTTTTGCAACATTTGTGATAGTATCAAGAAGTGGCTCATTCTCATATATAGCCTGTTTTGTCTGGAAGGATTGTTTTATCTGCTCTTTTATGTAGTTTTTCATAGCTTCACTCTTTAGATATGTAGTGAGTAATAATATCAAAAGAAAGCAAAGAGAAGGATAAGAAGAAAGAGTATAAAACCACTAAAAGTGGTTCTATACTACTCAAGAATATAATCTACTACCTTAGACTCGACCGTTACCTTTTTGATCAGCTCTACTACCTTTTGATGCTCTGGATGCTCTTGATAGATTTTTAGATCACTCACAGACTCAAAAGTCGAATAAAGCGACATATCCATCGCTCTTTCACTCTCATTAAAGTTGATACCAACCTCCATAGACTTCAAAACATCGATACTCTCTTCAAGATCCTCGAGTTTTTTTTGTACTCTTGCCATATTCAAAGCTTTGTTCTCATCTTTGAACTTAAACATCACGATATGCACGATCATGACCTATCCTTCTAAAATCTAAAAAGTTTCGCAATTTTATCCTTTTTTCGTGAAAAGAAACTAAAAATAAAAGATTAATCTCTCTCTTTTTTCTCTTCGATAGTTTTTTTAGGTACTTTGCACCCTTTTTCAGCCTTGCACCCAAAACCATATCGCACAATCTTATAAAAATCCTGCAAAATCAAAAAGATACAAAACAACCAAAGCCCTACAAGTACCCAGTTTTGCAAACCTTTAGTATAGTAAAGGTAGGCATATCCCAACACATAGGGCCACTTGATAAAATAAAATATCAAAATCCAAGTACCATACATCTCTTTAATCATTCGTTTCATATAAAATATCTCCAATAAAAGTAAGATATAGTCACTATAGAGACTATACCTACTATGTTGAGTACAATCCCATAACGCACCATATCTTTAATATGCACCACTTTAGTACTCATCGCTATAGCATTTGGTGGTGTGGCAATAGGCAACATAAAAGCATAACTTGCACACAGAGTTGCCACCATCATAAAGAGTGTTGCATCGATTCCACTTTGTTTGGCTACAGAGTAGATAACTGGTAGCATTATTGAAATAAGTGCCGTATTGGATGTTATCTCAGTTGCAAAAGTTATCAGTGTAGCCGTTGCAAGGAGAAGAAGCAATGGAGTCATATCACTCATACTAAGAAGTACAGAGGCTATATCATTGGCAAGTCCTGTATGGGAAAAGGCTTTAGCTATAGAAAAACCAGCCCCAAAGAGGAAGATAATCGCATAGGGAACTTTATGAAAATCCTCCTCCCATTTGAGGATACTAAATGGTGGCATAAACAAAACAAGTCCAAATGCCAATAAAAGCCCACTCTCACTTAGACCCAAGCCATCCCAATAAGGCTTTGTCTTTGCATTGATAAACAAAAGCACTATCAATGTTCCAAGAAGATAGAGCATCTTTTTTTGCTCAAAATCTAAAGAGAGGCTCTTTTTTACCTGCTCTATAGAGATCCCTTTTGTTCCCATACTAAGCAAAAATGCCATAAAAACAAGCATAAAAACTACAAGTGGAGCTGTAAGCATCATCCATGTAAAAAAGGGGATCATCTCCATATTAGACTCACTCATCACTCCAAGCAACACAAGGTTTGGCGGAGTACCTATAGGCGTTAGGATCCCTCCTATACTTGCTCCATAGGCTATTGCCAAAGCAAATCGCATCTTAAGTCCTGTATGATCTGTCAAAAAGATCGCTATGGAGATAAGAAGTAGTGTTGTTGTTGTATTTGAAAGCACAGAGCTTAACAAAGCAGATGTCAAAGCTAAAGAAAATATCATACCTCCAGCTGTTTTTGGAAAGATATCGAGGATCTTTCGTGCGATAAAGATATGAAGTTTTGTCTTCTCAACCCCAACTGCAAGTAAAAATCCACCCAAAAATAAAAAGATGATATGATTGGCATAGTTGATCGTTGTGGCTTTTGTTGAGAGGATACCAAAAGATGGAAATAAAACTATAGGCAAGAGCGAAACAACCCCAAGAGGGAGGGCTTCGCTACTCCACAACCCTACTAAAAGTGCTATAGTCCCAAGCAGTGCAGCTTTTGTAAAACCGATATAAAAAAAAGCCACTCCAAAAACAGAAAGTGCAATACCAACTAAAAAGAGTATCTTTTTAATCTGTATATCCACTTTAGTTCCTACTTAAGAGTGTCCAAAGACTCTCTTTGGGATCTTTTCCCTCTAGTATAGCATAAACTTCTGTGGCTATTGGAAGATAGAGTGAACGTTTTTTGGCTATCTTGTTGAGTGCATAAGCTGTTCCTATACCCTCAGCTACCTCTCCTAGCTCCTTTATGATCGTCTCTTTACTCTTACCCTCTGCTAAACCCAAACCAACTCGAAAGTTTCGACTCATCGTTGAACTCGCTGTCAAAAAGAGATCACCAGCTCCACTAAGTCCTAAAAAGCTCTCATCATCTGCACCATAACTTACTCCAAAGCGATGCATCTCAACAAGCCCTCGCGATATAAGAGCTGCGGAGGCATTTTTACCTAAAGAGAGCCCCTCACAGATCCCAGCAGCTATAGCGATCACATTTTTATATGCACCCGCGATCTCAGCACCTATAACATCTCTACTTGTATAGGTTTTGATAAAAGAGGGAAAAAAGGAGGCAAACTCCTTTGCAACTGCTTCATTTTCTGAATTGACAACAAGTGCTGTAGGGAGTGAGTCCATCACTTCAGCCGCAAATGAAGGACCAGAGAGAAAGGCAATATTTTGTGATGGAACAAACTCATCATAGATCTCATTTAAAAATCGTCCACTCTTTGCCTCTATCCCTTTTGAAGCTACAAGAATCTTTTGACCTTTAAAAACAAAGTTCTCTCTTAGCCATACTCCTATCTCTTGAGCAGGTATCGTAATCACAAGATACTCTAAATCTAGCATCTCATCCAATGAGACAAAGTTCTCTATATCTCTTTTGTGACGCGATGTTATGTAGCATCTTTGCTTTTGAGAAAGAGCAAACTGTAGTGCCACTCCCCACTTACCAGCTCCAATCACTCCAATTGACATATCTTCTACTCCCTACTAATTTTTCAAACTCTTGGATATCGGCTTCATACCCAACAACTATGATCATGTCACCATTTTGCAATCTATTTCGTTTTGCTTTTGATGAGTAGATAAACTCTGTCGTCAAATCCTTATGCATAATTGAGAGGACAACGACACCTCTATATCTACTCCAATCTATATCCGCAGGATACTCTCCATCAAAGATCTCTGCATTTTCAACCTCAATCTGAGCCAGTTTGAGATCATTTTTCTCATATAAGATACCATGCAAAACCTGACTTGCTATTGGGTTATGAATAATATCTGAAATAATCTCAGCAGTTGTCTGCTCTATTGGGATGACTTTATTTACTCCAGCTATCTTAAGTTTTTGAGCACTCTCTTTATTTTTTGCTATTGCAACAAGGATAAGATGCTGAAAATTTGAGCGTAAAGAGATAGCCAAAAAGACATTTTCAGCCTCCTCTTCAAGTGCACAAAAGATGATAATATTTTCATAATCTTTAAACTTCTCTTCATTATACCATGCATCACTTAAATCAAAAACATTACGAATATACTCACCATCAAAATCGATCTTACAACTATCACTAGTTACAAAAAACTCTATATCATAGACATTTTCAACACTATTTGCTATCTCGATAGCATATTTACTACTGCCAAATATAAAGGCTTTTTTACGATTATTCATTGCTACCCTTTGACATCAAGTGTCTCTCAAACTCAACTATAAATGGTGCATAACCTATAACCAAAAGTATATCTCCCACCTCCAAAAGTGTCGAATCAATAGGATTAAACCAAAATCGCTCATACCGCTTTTTATAAACACCAAGCAATACGATACGAAATTGTTTATTGCCAAGATCTCCGATGTAGTTATAGTATTTTAACATAGCCTCTGTGATTACGATCTCTCCTATCTTAACGATAGAGTTTTCACTTCGAAGCGCGTGGATCGCTTCAAATGCAACAGGTTGCCCAACAAGCTCTCGTGTTATCATTCCTATAAGCTCTTGTGGGTAGATGATATCATCAACTTTTGCAAACTTTAGCTTCTTTTTATTTGTATCATTCATCAAAAGAGAGACTATACGTACATCTTTATCGATAGCACGAACCGTTAAAGCGGTATAGACATTTGCAACATCATCATGTGCCAAACAAAGCACAACTAAAACCTGCTTTTTAAAATCGATATGAAGTTTTTCATAACTCTCAATACTTCCTGGATCGAGCAAAAAAGCTGAAAGCCCATCACTTTTTGCATTTTCTACATGTGTTTGATCATTATCGATAACTATAATATTATGCTTTTTAAATTTATACTCTTTAGCAACCTCTCTAGCGATTGAATCATACCCACAAATGAGATAAAACTTTTTGAGTTTAGCTATATTTTCTATCATCTTTACCTCTTTGAACTCATCAAGCCGTTCATTAAATGCCGAAACGATCAAAGAGGTAAAAAAGCTCAAAACTCCAACACCAGATATGATAATAAAAATCGTAACAAAACGCCCCTCTTTTGAAACTGGAGTGATATCTCCAAACCCGACTGTTGAAAGTGTTACAACTGACCAATAGATTGCAGAGAAAAAATCTTTAATATGTGATGAAGAATTATTTCCCTCTATCACAAAAATAAGTACCGATGAGACAAAGATAACAACCGAAGTAAATAAAAATAGAGTAAAAAACTCAAACTTTTTACTTCCAAGCACAGAGACAAGCCCAGTAAAACTTTTGGTATAACGAAAGATCTTAAAGACACGAAAAAGTACAAAAAGACGCAATAAACGAAGCTCATGAAAAAATGGCATAACCGCTAAAAGATCAACGATAGCTTTAGGGGTCATCATATAATCAAGTTTTATCTTTGCTATCTTTTTAAGAACTTTATCCAGCTGAAACTCTCTCATCAGCATCGAATCATGCTCATCTTGTTCTATAATGATCTTAGTTATACTGCCATTAACCCAAAGACGAAGAAGATACTCTATCAAAAAGATAGAGGAGATGATGACATTGTTTATAAACATAAGTGCATCATCTACATGATGATGTACTTCACGAATCAATACATAAACACTCACAAAGATCAAAAAGATCATAAAATAGTCAAAATAGTGTTTATACTTGTAATTATCATTTTCAAGAAGATTATAAAAAAAGCGACGCCGTTTTTGATAACTTGTGCTACTTCTTAAAAAATAGGCAAGTGATATCAAAAAACGGCTAAGAAGAGTTTTCATCTATTTAGCTTAGTTTGGATTTAAGTATCTCATTTACTGTTTGTGGATTTGCACTTCCTTTACTGGCTTTCATAACTTGACCAACAAAGAAACCAAAGAGCTTCTCTTTCCCTGCTTTATACTCAGCAACTTTATCTTCATTTGCTGATAGGATTTCATCAACCATAGCTTCGATAGCCCCAGTATCACTTACCTGTTTGAGTCCTAATTTCTCTATAACACTATCGACATCTGCTTCATTTTCCATCAGATAGTCTAGTACCTCTTTAGCAGCTTTTCCGCTTATCGTTTTATCTTCGATGCGTTTTACGATGGTAGCTAGTTTTTGTGCATCCACTGGTGAGCTTGTTATGTCAAGTCCCGCTTTATTCAAGCGTGCCGCGAGTTCAACTGTAAGCCATGTCACTGCATTTTTCGCACTTACTCCCTCATCTAGCATCGCCTCAAAGAAGTATGCCGTCTCTTTTGAGGCAGTGATAACACTTGAGTCATACTCACTGATGCCAAACTCCTCAACAAAGCGTTTTGCTTTTTGATCTGGTAGTTCTGGGATATCGGAGTATGTTTGAAGCATCTCATCCGTTACAACCACCTTTTTTAGATCAGGCTCTGGGAAGTATCGATAGTCAGCTGCCTCCTCTTTACCTCTCATACTGCGTGTCTCTTGCTTATTAGCATCAAAGAGTCTTGTCTCTTGTACGATCTCCTCATCATAGACTCCATCTTCCCACGCATCGATATGGCGTTGTACTTCAACCTCTATCGCTTTTTGGATAAACTTAAAGGAGTTGATATTCTTGATCTCGACTCTTGTATAGAGTCTTTCCTCACCTTTAGGTCGTATAGAGACATTGACATCAACTCTAAAACTTCCCTCTTGCATATTTGCATCACTGATATCGATATAACGCACTATAGAGTGAAGTTTTTTCAAATATGCTACCGCTTCATCTGCACTTCGCATATCTGGCTCACTGACAATCTCAAGCAGAGGTGTTCCTGCACGATTTAGATCCACTTTTGAGATCTCTCCATCGTGGATATTTTTTCCAGCATCTGCTTCTATATGTGCTCTATTTATACGGATATACTTATGTGACCCATCCTCAAAGTCTATACGAAGTCTTCCATTTTCAACAATAGGCGTATATAGTTGTGTGATCTGATAAGCTGATGGAGAATCTGGATAGAAGTAACTCTTACGATCAAAGTAAGAAACCTTGTTGATAGTAGCCTCTATAGCTGTTCCAAACTGTATGGACTTATGAAGAACCTCTTCATTAAGCACTGGAAGTGCTCCAGGAAGTGCCAAACATGTTGGGCAGGTATTGCTATTTTGTCGATGATTGAAACTTGTAGGACATGAACAAAAGAGTTTTGTTTTTGTGTTAAGTTGTACATGAACTTCAAGACCGATAACTGTTTCAAACATTATGATAATCCCTTGAGAATAAAATTGATCTGATTTTATCCTAAAAGAGTTTTAAGTTCGATTAATTTTCTTTTTCAGATTGTAGTTCGTAAAGAATATCTTGAAGGATTTTTGTCTGTTTTTTTAGCTCTTCATCTCTCTCTTTGTTAATGATAAAGGCATCTACTGCTGCTATCAAAAAAAGAGCAACAAAGATAAAAAGAAAAGTCAGAAACAAAGCACTCGAAAGACCAAAAATAAGGAAAGATTTAAAAACTATATAAGAACCCACCAGGGCAAATGCCCAAGATGAGCCTTTAAGGAAGTCAAGGATAAAACCGTGAGATTTCATACTAATCTATGGCTCAACATGGTCAGCTTGAACTGCCCCTCCGATATAAACATATGTAAGCATCATAAAGATAAACGCTTGTAAAAATGCACCAAAAGTAAGAAGTGCAAATGGAATAAGTGGAAGTATCCACGGTGCCAACATCAAGATTACTGCAAGGAACATATCATCCCCTTTGATGTTACCAAAAAGACGGAAGCTAAGAGAGATGATACGAGAGATATGAGAAACTATCTCAACTGGGAACATCAACCACGCAAGCCACCATACAGGTCCTAAGAAGTGCTTAAAGTAGTTGATAACACCATGAAGCTTTATACCCTCATAATTATAGTAAACAAAAACAGCAAGTGCTAGTGCAAGTGTCATGTTTAAGTTTGCTGAAGGTGCTTCAAAACCAGGAATGATACCTATAACATTTGCTATAAATATAAAAAGCCCAAGCGTTGCAACAAGTGGAAGATACTTTCTTGCATGGGCTCTTCCCATAACATCCGCACCCATCTTCCAAACACCATCTACATAGGCTTCCATTACATTTTGCATCCCACTAGGGACAAGCTGTAGATTTTTCATAGCCATCTTTGCTAAAAGCAAAGCAATGACCGCTGAAAGAATCATGTGCGAAAGAAATAAAAATCCATGGTCTTCATTAATGAGACCGAAAAAGGTAAAGACATTATCCATAGGACGAGACTCCGTAAAGTTAAGTTGTGCAATTATATAAAGATTTGGATTAAATTATTATGAAACTGCAGAAAGTTCTTTACCTTTAAGTGCTTCTATAAAACTTGTCGCATAGGCTCCTTTTGGAAGCTTAAAAGCAAGTTGTACTCTCTTTTCTTTTGAAAAAAGTTTCAAAGAAAACTCTTTTGGCCATACTATAGCAGCTCGTCTATATCCCTTATAGGGAAGAAACTCATCATCAAACTCTCTTTCTATCTCTCTTGCTTTCTCTCTTGCTCTATAGGCTCCACGACCTGGGAGAAGCCCTGTCGGAGTCACTTTATGAGCTAAAAAGTCTTGAAGTGGAAGCTCTTTTGGAGTAAAAAGTTTCTCCTCGTGAAGTGTCATAAAAAGATCCCCTTTTAGAAGCTTAAACTTTCCATCTTGACTTATCTCGACTCGTTTTTTTAGCCACTTATTAAAGAGGTGACTCTGATAGACTGAGATAAGAAAGTTTTTTACTTTAGCATCTTTGACAAACCGCTCTCCTGATAGCATCTCCTTTGCCTGAGTAAGTGCATCACCATCTTTTCCAAAACGCTGATAGCCAAAGTAGTTTACAAGTCCATCTTTTTGGATTTTGTTTGCTATTTTTTCGATTTTTCCAGCTTTGATATTATCGACATTATAAAGATTTATGCGAAATCTATTACCAGCAAGATCTCCCATGCGTATGGACTTTGTATCTTTGATCATCTCCAAAATTTTGATACTTTTGTGTCGAAACTTTTTTAAAGCTGCTATGTAGCGTGCATCGACACTGATGTACTGCGTTGTTGTTGCGTGTTTGTCTTTTAGTCCTGCATAGCCTATCTCGTTTGCCTCGATATTGAGAAAGCGACTAAAAACTGCCACCATATCCCATGTCGTCATCTCCTGCTTTTGCACATGCAAGATAAGATACTTCCCACGACCAACAAACTCTCTGTTTGGCACTTCATCAACGATAAAGTCCTCTTTAGACTGTGCAAAATCAAACTCTATGTTGCTTGGATGAAGATAGAGCCTCATAGTGCCAACATCTTTAACTCTTTTTTTGCCATATTTATATCCTTTTGTATCTGTTCTTTAAGTGCTTGAAGAGTTTCAAACTTTCTGTTTGGGCGTAAAAAATGAATAAAGCTGATCTCAGCCTTCCTCCTACACTCAACCTCACCATCTATGATATGCGACTCTATAGCAAAACTCCCATCTGTTGAAACACGATGTCCTATAAAACTCACTGAGGGATGAAAATGCTCCTCATCATCTATGCGTGTTAGTGTTACATATACTCCCTCTTTAGGGATTTCAAAATGCTCTGTTTGGATATTGATCGTTGCTACTAGTTCTTTAGAACCAATCCCCTGCCCCTTTTCTAAGCTCCCAATCATCGTGTAGTTATAACCTAAAAGCTTATTTGCTTGTTTGATCTCTCCACTTCGTATCATCTCTCTTATAAAGCGTGAATGTACCGAGATACCATCGATCTTCACCTCATTAACGATCTTTACATCTGCTTTACAAACCTTTTGAAGATACTCCGCAGAGTATTTTCTATCCTTTCCAAAATGAAAATCATACCCCACAACAATCTTTTTAAGATCTGGAAAATAGTCTCGCAAAAGCTCTATAAATGCATCCGCTTCAAGATGCTTGATCTTCTCAAGCTGTAGATAAAGGATAGGATAAGATGTATGTCGCTCTCTGATGCCATCTGGTGTTAATGTGGAGTAACCATTTTCGATAACAACAATCGCACCATCATCCCCTAATTGCTTAAAGAGCTCCTGATGCCCCAAATGCATCCCATCAAATCCACCTAGTGCGATAGATTTAGCCTTTTTTATAGTAGTAGCAGTACTCAAGATTGCCATCCTTTCCAGTTACCTTCGATGGAGATTTTTTCACAAGATGCCATTCTTTTATCATACAGGCATCTTCAAACTTTGTCATCGCTTTAGAGATCGCCTTTTGATCTTTCACGACCCCTTTTTTGTCTCTTTTTACTCCTAAACCAACCTCAAACTGTGGCTTAAAAAGTAAAATGATATCCTTTTTGGCAAGATGATCAATACTCTCTATGATATGAAGTAGTGAGATAAAGGAGACATCACTAACAACCAGATCAAAAGCATCATGTTCAAAATCGCGTATATCCGTTTGCTCATAAACACGCACACGCTTATCGTTGCGTATTTTTGGATGAAGTTGATCGCTTCCAACATCCACACATGCTATACTTTTTACACCTCTTTCTAGCAGTACTTCGCTAAATCCACCAGTAGAGCTTCCTATATCAAGAGCTCTCTTATCACTCACATCCAAAGCTATCTCATCTAAAAAGTGTAGCAGTTTCCATGCAGCTCTAGAGACATAATCTTTAAAAACTGTAAGCTCAACACTACTCTCTTCATCCACATCATATGCACTTTTTGTTATCACCTCTTTATCAACAAACACATACCCCTCTTTGATATAGCTTTGTGCTTTGGTTCGACTCTGTGCCAAGCCTTTTTCTACAAGATAGCGATCAAGTCTCAAAACTGCACCTCAAATGCACTAAAAAAGTACTCTATAGCTACCTTTTTATCTGCAGAGTTATCGCCATTGAGATCGATACCATAATCAAAATAGTCATATCCTACCTTAAGAGCAAATTTTGCATCGATCCTATAAGCCATACCACCACCATATACAAAAGTGTGTCCAGACTTGCCATCTTCAACATAACCAGCACCAAACTTTACATAAAGATCTATCATTTTATCCCATATTGGATAGTGTGCCTGTGTATTTATATCGTTAAAAGCTGGAGAGATCTGGCTTTGATTTTTTTGTCTATACTTTAAAGAACCAACATGCTCTATCTCTACACTTAGGTTATCATTGATATAGGCTCCTGCATAGACAATATAGCCATTGGAGCTCTTTTTATCAAGATCATAATACCCCTTATCTTTTATCAAAGAGCTACCATACCCTCCACCTATATAAGGACCAGCCCCTCTTTTTGCCTCTACGATACTCACAAATAGCAACAAAGCCAGTAACAACCTCAATCTATCATCTCCATCATTTCATTCTCATTTATAGTTTTAACACCCAAACTTACTGCCTTGTCATACTTGCTACCGGCATCCTCTCCATAGATCACAAAATCTGTCTTTTTACTCACACTTGAGCTAACTTTAGCACCTAGATCCTCTAAGAGAGTTTTTATCTCTCCTCGCGGTTTACTCATAGTTCCAGTAAGTACAACTCTCTTATCTTTAAATGGATTTTCTTTAGCCTCTTCTCTTTTTTGTGGGGGAATAGGATGGATGATATCCTCAAGCTTTAAGAGTGTCTCTTTATTTATACGCACAAACTCCAAAAAACTCTCTGCCATCTCTTCTCCAAACCCATCAAGTGCCAAAAGTTGCTCTTTTGTGGCATCTTTATAGGCAAGTCCAAAATGCTGCGCAAGTATCTTTGATGCCACCTCACCTATATGCTCTATCCCAAGAGCATTGATAAAACGCCATAACTCACTCCCCTTACTTGCCTCAATAGCATTGAGAAGATTTTTTGCCTTTTTCTCCTTAAAGCCCTCAAGTGTTAAAAGCTGCTCCATCGTAAGAGAGTAAAGATCAAGAACACTCTTAACAAGCCCAGCTTTATAGAGCTGCTCTACTATCTTCTCTCCTAGTCCCTCTATATTTAAGCATGGTTTAGATGCAAAGTAGATGATGGAGTTTACTACTCTGGCTTCACAAGAGAGATTTTGACACTTTATCAGTGCCCCTTCATCCAAAAGCTCACTGCCACAAACAGGACAGGATTTTGGACGCTCTATAATCTTTTCATCACCACTTCGACGCTCTTTAAGTACTTTGGTTATCTTTGGGATCACATCTCCACTTCGCAAGATGATCACAAAGTCACCTATACGGATATCCTTTCGCTCTATCTCATCAAAGTTATGCAGTGTTGCTCGTTCAACTACTGCACCTTCAATCTCTACTGGTTCAACTATAGCTACAGGAGTAACCACCCCTGTTCTTCCTACTTGCAAGATCACATCTTTAAGTTGTGTCACCTTCTCAACTGCTGGGAACTTATAAGCAACCATAAAGCGTGGATACTTTACTGTATATCCTAGTTCTTCATGCTTTTGCAGTTCATTAACCTTAACAACCATCCCATCAAGCATCATAGGGTAGCTCTCACGCTCCTCTTTCATCCGATTATAGATTGATTCTATCTCATTGGCATCTTTTGCAGTGGATCGAAATGGTGGCTTTTTAAATCCTAAAGAGTAGATATACTCCATCAACTCACTAAGATACTCAAAATCAAGCAAATTTACTCCAACGCCATAAGGTAAAAAAAGAAGTTTTCGTTTTGCAGTTATACGGGGATCAAGTTGTCTTAGGCTACCTGCAGCGGCGTTTCTTGGGTTTGCAAATTGAGGCTCATTATGTTCAAGGCGTTCTTTATTTATACGCTCAAACTCCTCTTTTTCTATAACTACTTCGCCTCTGATCTCTATAAGGCTTTTCTCTTTTATAGTTAGTGGGATCGATCGGATGGTTTTTACATTTTGTGTGATATTTTCACCCTCAACTCCATCTCCACGCGTTATCCCCATCTTTAACTCACCATCTTCATAGATAAGGTTTAGACTGGCCCCATCAAACTTCGGCTCACAGTAAAATGAGAGATCACTCTCTATCCGCTTTATCCGTTCTATCCACTCTACCAACTCTTGATGATTAAAGACATCTTCCAAAGACCACATACGACTAAGATGCTTTGCTTTTTCAAAACCTTCGGCGATGCGATCACCCACACGCTGAGTCGGAGAGTTTTTAAGTATCTTCTCTGGATATTTATGTTCATACTCCTCTACTTGTCTATACAGAGCATCATACTCCTCATCTGTAGCGATTGGATCATCAAGAACATAATAGTGATAGGCATATTTATTTAAAAGTTCAACACTTTTTTTGTACTCTTTGTAGGTCATAAAAAGGCTTTCTTGATAAAATAATAAAAATCTAGAAGAATTATAGTGTAAGGTTGCTAAATTAGCTATTAGTAAAGAAAATTTTATAGGGTATTATTTGTGAGGAATATATGGCGCGGTGGACGAGACTCGAACTCGCGACCCCCTGCGTGACAGGCAGGTATTCTAACCAACTGAACTACCACCGCAAAAATATAATTTTTAAATGAATTGTCCCTTATTTTTTAGTATAACTAAAATCGGTACAAATCATCGAAAAATGGTGGGCACTACTGGACTCGAACCAGTGACATCTACCTTGTAAGGGTAGCGCTCTACCAACTGAGCTAAGCGCCCTTGTTAACGCTTTTTGCATATCTTGGCGTTGGAACCTTCCGTTCAATCGTCACATACTTTAAGTAT
>FPHB01000048.1_pt2 | contig 25583 bp, 34 predicted proteins | sample 1057301 | NCBI WGS metagenome assembly FPHB01 (sample SAMEA4473311, study PRJEB15554) | hydrothermal vent metagenome | biome: marine basaltic hydrothermal vent biome; feature: marine hydrothermal vent; material: water | place: Pacific Ocean | collected 2011-06-14/2011-07-23 | depth 1155 m | reverse complement strand
CTTCAAAATTCTCTACTTCCATCTTACCTCTTCTCGTCCTCTCAAATATTCAGATATTTTGATGGTGGAGTAATTATGGCAAAAATGAGAGATAAGCTAATCCACTGGTATTTTGAGATAGATGAGGAGATAGTCTGGAAAGTAGCTACAGAAAAACTTCCGACTATAAAAGAAAAAATAGATAAAATTATTGAAATGGTATAATCTCCATTAAAATTTTCAAGGATTAAAAAATGCAAAAAATCCTTTTTATAACACTACTTATAGGAAAGGTACTTATGGCTGCAACACTATCACACATCGATGTTGGCGATACACAAATCCCACTAATTAAAGAGGAGGATAAACGCCTACCTCTTATCAACCTACAACTTATCTTCACAGTAAGTGGATCTATCGAAGATGGCGATAAACCGGGACTTGCAAGACTCTCTGCCTCTATCCTCAATGAAGGAACCCGCTCTCATGGAGCTTCAAAGTTTGCAGAGCTTCTAGCAGCTGATGCCATCCACTTAAGTGCTCATGCAGGAACTGAAACCTTTGTAGTGGAGCTAAGTTGTCTCAAAGAGAAAGAGAAAGAGGCATTTATGCGTCTAAAAGAGCTGCTAGTTGATCCAAATCTCACAGAAGAGACACTCAAAAAGATCAAGACAAAGACACTTGGCTCACTTGAAGCAAAAGAGGATGATTTTGACTATATAGCAAACAAAAACCTTAAAAAACTTCTCTTTAAAAACACTCCTCTTGCAACTCCTGCTCTTGGAACTAAAGAGAGCATAGCCTCTATAACGCTTGAAGATATCAAAAACTTCCTATCTAATCATCTTGTACGCGAACGCTCTATCGTAGCTATAGGTGGAGATATCGATCAAAACACCACTTTAGAGATCGCTTCTGTTGTAGAGACACTTCCAAAAGGAAGTAAAAAAGAGCTTGGATACTACAAAGCAAATGAAAATAAAGAAGAGATGCTAGTCAAAAAGGAGACCCAACAAGCCTACATCTACTTTGGCTCTCCTTATAACCTCAAATATAACGATGAAGATACCTACAAAGCCAGAGTAGCTACATTTATACTCGGTACAGGTGGCTTTGGTAGCAGACTGATGGAGACAATCCGTGTTGAGCATGGTCTAGCCTACTCCGCCTATGCACGTGTTCACTTTAACAAGTCCAACAGCTACTTTAGTGGCTATATGCAAACAAAATTAGAGTCTCAACAAGAGGCGATCAGACTTACTAAAGAGGTTATAGAGGGGTTTATCAAAGATGGAGCAACAAAAGAGGAACTAGAACAGACCAAACGCTTCCTACTAGGTAGCGAACCTCTTCGCAATGAGACGATGAATCAGCGACTCAACCGAGCCTTTATGGAGTACTACAAAGGCTTTGCTCTTGGTCACTCCAAAGAGGAGTTAAAAAAGATCGAAGCACTTACATTAGAGGAGCTAAACCAATTTATACACTCTCATAATGAAATCAAAAAATTATCATGGAGTATCGTAACAAAATAGCTAGATTGTGTTATAATTTTTAACAAGAAAAAGGAAAAAGGTTTTAGTATGGCACTTTTTGGAAATAACTGTAATGAGTACAAACAACGCATAGAAAATCTTGAAAAAGAGAATGAGTCTCTTAAAGATGAGATACAACGCTTAAAGAGTGAGCTAAATAGTGCTCAAGAGCCTCAAAAGAATGAAAAAGAGGAGATCATTAAGGAGGTGGTCAAACTTCTTCTACACTCTTATGAAGATGGAGTAAAATTTACTCAACAGATCCTTGAGTCCAATGCTGATATGCTAAGTCAAGCAAATGATATCAATGAAAAAACTGCAAAGCGTATCGATAATATCAATGCAGAAAGAAACAATATAGAATCCTCTATAGAACAAGTGGCTCAAGAGGCTAGTAATCTTGATGCTGGTGCACAGACTCTAAATGATAGTGTAACCAATATAGGAGATATCATCAATCTGATCAAAGATATCTCTGACCAAACCAACCTCTTAGCACTTAATGCCGCAATAGAAGCTGCTCGTGCTGGAGAGCATGGGCGTGGATTTGCCGTTGTTGCGGATGAGGTGAGAAAGTTGGCTGAAAGAACTCAAAAGGCGACACAAGAGGTTGAGATAAGTATCGGTCAACTCAAACAAAACTCTAGTGAGATCCAAGATACTGCAGATATCTTTAGAAACTCAACAGAAAGCATCTATGCAACGCTTAACAAGTTCTTTGAAGAGGCTGATCTCATTATACAAAACTCCAAACATATTAAAGATATCACTGAAAATATCGCTAGTGAGATAGGTGTTGGAACTGGTAAAATTGACCATATCCTCTTTAAACTCAGAGCATATAACACCTTTATCAACGACCAAAGAAGTGAAATGCTCGATGAAAATCAGTGTCGCTTTAATAGATGGTTTAGCACAGAAGCTAAAAAGATCATCCAAAATGATACAAAAACTATCAATGATGTGCAACGCTATCACTCAATAGTACATAAAAAAGCTATCCAAGCAGTAGAGAAGTGGCTAGATGGCGAGTATGAAAAAGCTTTAGAAGATATGAAAGAGGTTGAACACGCCAGTGATGTTGGTTTTACCGAACTCTACCAAAGCTTCGTACAACATAGAAAATAGCAAAAAAGTATGGCAAATTGCCATACTTTTTATCCCCTAACTCTTTTTTTGCTATACTCTTTTTATGAAAGAGATCAAAGAGCGTTTTACTAAACTCCATATCGACTCCTTTTGTGAACTTGCCCTTATCATACCAAAAGGGTATGAGGATTATCGTCTTCATAGTTCTCTTAAAGTAGGTTCTAAGATGCTTATCGATGCAACGATCAACCAAAGCAGAAAATCTCCAGCTTCCTTACAACTTGATCTCTATGCACATAACCTAGGGCACTCCATCCAAGGAGTGCTCTTTCGACCAAAACCCTATATGCTCCACCAGTTTCCACTCCAAAAGCGACTCTATCTCTATGGGCAGATAGAGTGCAAAACAGGACACTGCTCCATCTTGATGCCAAAGATCATAAGCGAAGCCAATATCGGCACTATCACTCCCATCTATAAAACCCCTCTTCGCCTAGATGTTATGCGTCGCTTTATGGCTAAACATCTTACTCTTCAAGCCCTAACAGATGAAGGCTTACCAAAAGAGATAGCCAAAACACTCCTAATGCTTCACTTCCCAAAAGAGCTCCCCACAGAACTAACAAAAGAGCAACTCCATGCACTCAAATTTACCGAGCTCTTTGTCTATATGAAAAAACTTCGCCAAAAGAGAGTAGATTTTGAAGCAATAAGCTCTGAGGTCTCAGATATATCAAAGTGGATACACTCTCTCCCATTTACACTGACAAATGAGCAGCAAAAAGCCATAGAGGATATACGCCAAGATCTCCAAAAAAGCACCGCCGCACGACGTATGATAGTTGGAGATGTAGGCAGTGGCAAAACGATGGTGATCCTCGCTTCAGCCCTTCTTAATGCCCCAAAACGCTCCATCTTGATGGCTCCAACAACCATCCTAGCTCAGCAACTCTACGAAGAGGCAAAAAAGTTCGCTCCACAACTAAAAACTGTTTTAGTCACCAACAAAAGCAAAAAAGAGCCTCTCGATGCGTATGATTTTATCATCGGCACACATGCCCTGCTCTATCGCGAACTGCCAGAAGCCACCCTTGTGATGGTCGATGAGCAGCACCGCTTTGGTACTGCACAAAGAGCCCATCTAGCCAAACTGGTTGAAAAGAAAGAAAAGAAGCCCCACTTCCTGCAGTTCTCCGCTACCCCCATCCCACGCACCCAAGCTATGATCGAGTCCGCTCATATCGATGTGAGCCTTATAACCACCACTCCATTTCAAAAGGATATAACAAACAGAGTGATCCACAAAGAGCACTTTAAAGAGCTTATAGAGCATGTACAATCTGAAAAAGAAAAAGGCAACCAAATCCTTATCATCTATCCGCTTGTAGAGGAGAGTGAAACGATCTCCTATCAAAGTATCGAGGAGGCTAGAAGCTGGTGGGAGAGGAAGTTTGAGGGGGTCTATGTCACTCATGGCAAAGACAAAGAAAAGGAGGAGGTACTACTGGAGTTTAGAGAAAAAGGCTCCATCCTTATAGCCACAACCGTTGTGGAGGTAGGCATCTCACTTCCTCGCCTCTCCACTGTCGTTATAGTAGGGGCAGAGCGTCTGGGACTTGCTACACTCCATCAGCTAAGAGGTCGAGTAAGTCGAACAGGACTAAAGGGCTACTGCTTTTTATATACCAACCAAAAAAGCTCCAAACGCCTCGAAGAGTTTTGCAAAACAACAAGCGGCTTTGATATAGCCCAGATGGATCTCAAGTATCGAAACAGCGGCGATCTACTCAGTGGCAAAAGCCAAAGCGGCAAACAGTTTGAATGGGTGGATCTAGCTGAGGATGAAGAGATCATCAAAGAGGTTAAGGAGCAACTATTTTGATACTTTCAAATCTTTCTAACTGAAGTAGTTTTTTATCATTGGTTATTAGATGCGTAATCCCTGCCCTAGAGGCACTACATAAAAGAAGCAAGTCCTCAAAATCCTCAAAAAAATCATCCAAAAAGAGCTCTTTTGCGTGTATATAATCACCATGTGTAAGATAAAGCGGAGCTATCTCTTCACTTAAAGCATCAATAGTATTTAGTGTCATTTTTGGATCATGCTTTCTTTTTTCCGTCAGGATATAATAAAAAGTCATGATAAAATCTGCAGAAAAATAAAAAAGATCTTCTTCATTATCTTTGCATGAAAGATACCACTTCACACTTTTTTGAGATGTTGGGCGTTTCGTATCGAGTAAGTCCAGACAGACATTGGCATCAAGCATGATCTTCATGATAACTCTTTCTCATCTCTTTATAATCGCTCTTTTCAACTACTCCATCGAGCATACCTATAAATTTACCGCTTCTTTGTTTTGATTTTTTCTCAACTATATCAACCAACTCAGGCTCTTTGACAATAGCCTGAAAATAGTGTGTAATCAGTTGTGTAAAATTAAGATCTTTTTCATACAAGAGAGCACCTACTTTCTCAACAAGCTCTTTATCAAACTTAAAATTTTTACGGACTGTAACAGTAGCCATACTTCACTCCTTTGTATGTTTTGTATGTATAGAATCTATACATACATTAGACCTGTTGCAAAATAGGAAAGCTTTTTGCTTATACCCATGAAAACAGTAATTTTGGGGGAAAAGTATGATAAATATCAGCAGAGCGATGAAAAGTAATAGAGTTTTAAAAAGTCTAACAGGTTTGAATATAGAGAAATTTCAAGAGCTTACAACATATTTTGAACTTCTTCTCAATGAAGAGTTTGCCAAACAATCCAAAAGCAAAAAGAGACAACGAGCAATAGGTGGAGGCAGACGACATACCCTCCAAACAGCACAAGAGAAGCTGTTTTTCATACTGTTTTATGTCAAGGTCTATCCGACATTCGATATGGCAGGGTTTATTTTCAATGTGAATCGCTCCCAAACAAATAGATGGACGCATACACTACTACCCCTGCTTGAGAAAGCGTTGGAGAGAAGAGTAGTATTGCCAAAACGACAGATACAGAGTATGGAGGAGTTTATGAAACTATTTCCAGAGGTAAAGGATATTTTTATAGATGCTACAGAGCAAAGAGTGCAAAGACCCAAAGTGAATACAAAACAGAGACGTCTCTACTCCGGTAAAAAAAAACTCATACGAGAAAAACAACTGTAGTCAATGATGAGTATAAACGCATTTTAGTACTTACTCCAACGGCAAGAGGTTCTATGCATGATAAAAAGCAGTTTGACAAAAGCGGATTGGGGAATACTATACCAAAGAGCGTGACGGTGTGGACAGATACAGGCTATCAGGGGTTATGCAATAATTACGATCTTGATCATATACAACCAAAAAAGCGTAAAAAGGGAACCTCTCTCACCGATTCAGAAAAAGCAAACAATAGGACTATCAGTAGTATTCGAATTGTCAGTGAACATGCCATTGGAGGAATCAAAAGAATGAACTCCACTACGGCTGTTTATAGAAATAAAATTGCCGGAACTGATGATAAATTGATGCTTGTTAGTGCTGGTATTTGGAACTTGTTAATCGCATAAGAGATAATGAACAGATGAAAATGGCTTTGTTTTGAGGATTTTATTTATTTTGCAACAGGTCTATTATAGCATATTTATCTTCATAGCAAAATCTTGACCCGTATATATGCTATAATTGTATATACAAAAGTTTACAAGGATATACAAATATGAAAAAAGCGATAAATATCAGAATGGATGAGGCTCTTTTAAGTGAACTTGACAACTACGCTAAAGAGCTTGAACGCTCAAGAACATATCTGATCGAAAAAGCTGTTAGCACATACTTTGATACACTTGATGAGATGATCTCAGATAAACGCATCGATGAAGTTAAAGCAGGAAAAACAGAACTCTACTCACTTGATGAAGTTGCACAACAACTAGGGATCAAATAGGCTGATGTATAAAGTCATTATCCCAAAAGCTGTTTTAAAAGAGCTAGAAAAAATCAACAAAGAGGATCAAGAGTTCCTCATTAAAAAGATCCGAGATCTTGAAAATGGCATCTTTAGCGGTGATAAGGTCTTAAAAGGCAAACATAAGGGCAAATACAGAAAAAGAGCCGGTAACTATCGCATCGTCTATCTTAAAGAAAATGATATACTTCTTATCACTCTTGTTCGTATAGCACATAGAAAAGAGGTTTATTAACTAAACTCCAACGGATCCATATCTACCTCGGCAAGATCGACAAGTGAGGCTCGGATGGCTTTGATAAGTTCGGTGGCTTTTTGGGTGCGTAGTAGAATCTCATAACGGTACTTTCCGGCGACTTTGGCTATGGCACACTCTCCATATCCCACTATCTGTACCTGTTCAAATCGCTGGAGATTAGCAACCATCTTTTGCATCTGCTCTTTTGCTTTTTGGGCATTTTTATGTGCAAAAAGGATGCGTGCTAATCTTTTATAGGGTGGGTAGAGTCCCTCTCTATAGAACTTCTCCTCTTCTAAAAAGGCATCAAAATCCTCCACAAATGTACTAAAAAACTCCTCATTAAAACTCTGGATGATCACCTCGGCATCTCTTTTTCGTCCACTTCGTCCAGCTATTTGGATCAGTGAAGCAAGAGCTCTCTCTCTGGCTCTGTAGTCTGGAAGTCCTAGCATATTGTCCATACCAAGTATAACTGCTAAAGTAACATCATGATAATCATGCCCTTTTGAGAGCATCTGTGTACCAACAAGGATATCTATCTCATTATCATTAAAGCGTTTAAGAAGCTTTTTGAGTTTGGTTTGGGTTGTGATCGTATCTCTGTCAAACTGCTCGATGACTGCTTTTGGGAAGTGCTCTTTTAGTTCTTGTACTACTTCTGCTGTACCTAGACGAGAGCTTACTAGTTGGTTGCTTCCACACTTAGGACACATTTTTGGGATCGCTTGTGTAAAACCACAATAGTGACACTTAAGTGCACCTATATTTCTATGTAGGCTCATACCGACATTACAAAAAGCACACTCAAAGCCCTCTCCACACTCAGCACACTGTAGATACTTGAAGTTGGCTCTTGTTGGAACAAAGATGATAGACTGCTCCTTTTTTTCTATCCTCTCTTGAAGCTTTTGAAGGATCAAAGGGGTTAGTCGCTCTAGCGAATGCTCATAGATAAAACTTCGATGACTCTCAAAGTGACGACCTTTGAGTCTTATATGTGGATACTTCTCATATGAAGAGAGTGTCGGTGTTGCACTGCCTAGTATGACAGGAATATCAAGAAGTTTACCCATATAGACTGCTAGATCTCTAGCGTTGTAGCGGGGTCTTTTGGAGGATTTGTAACTCTCATCATGCTCCTCATCTACTACAATCACTCCCAAATCCTTTACAGGTAAAAAAAGAGCTGAACGAGGTCCTGCTATGATAGAGGCTTTGCCACTGTAGATCTTGTGAAGTGCTTTTTCTTTTTGTTTTTTTGTGAGTTTGGAGTGCCACATCACAACCGCTTCGCCAAAATGCTCCTCAAGTCGTTTAGCCATCTGAGGGGTAAGTGAGATCTCTGGCATCAAAAAGATAGCTCTTTTTTGCAAAGCTATAGTCTCTTCAAAGAGTTTCATATAGATCTCAGTCTTTCCGCTTCCTGTATCTCCAAAGAGCAGTGAAGTTGGATGCTCTTTTAAAAACTCTAGTGCTTTTTGCTGTTTGGGGGTTAGAGAGATCTTAGTAGTAACTAAAGAGGGAGGTTTAGACTCTATAGTAGATAAAAATGGAGTAAAGATACTAAGTGCATCGCCTAAAGAGCAGATATAGTAAGATGCCACAAACTCACCTAAGCGGAGTTGTTGCTTTTGGAGGTGATAGTGTGTTGGATATAACGACTCTGTTTGAAAATCTGGTGCACTAGTGCATCTGCTAAGAACAACCCCCTTTTTCCTTCGACCACGCAAAGAGAGCTCTACTATCAGCCCCTCTTTTAACATCTCACTGCTATGGTAGGTCAAAGGCTCTAGTGGAGAGCCAAGGATAGCAACTTTATAGTAGTTCACTCTTTTTTAGATGGATTATTTTGTTAATTTTTTGCAGATATCATCAGTAGAGTTAAGGTCAAATCTCCCTGTATCTTCATCATACTTAAATGTACAACTTGTACCTTTGACTTTAAAAGTATAAGTTTCATCATCAACCTTGTGCCAGTGCCCCTCATCTTCACTATCTGTCAAAGGATATGTAAGGACACCACTAAAGAGCCCATCTGCACTTAGCTTATCTTCAGCGATAAATGATACATCACCCTTGATAAGGCGTGTCTGACGCTCATTGATAATCCCTGAACGAATAGAGGCAACATCGCTTCTACCTTTTGCTATCACTGCATCAGTACGAGTGGCAGCAAACTTAGGTATAGCAACTGCAGCTAAAATCCCCAATATAACTATAACAAAAACAAGTTCTATCATCGAAAAAGCTGATCGTTTACTAATAATTAACACTTGTTCCCCTTAGTTTCATAGGATATTTACTTGCATCTATAGCTGATTGAAGATGTGAGCATTTGCTATCGCCATTTGCATCACCAAAAGATACAGTTAAGTTATCCTCTTGCTCTCCACTAGCAACCTCAACGATAACACAGTCTGAAACAGAGCCCATCTTTACCTCTGCTTTTGAACCATCATCTTTTAAAACTGCATCTCCACTATCAACTAATGAGCTTATGCCATTTGACATAACAGAGAGATTATCATCTACTGCTGCATGAGAAGTAGCATACTCTGCGATCTCTGCTGCCCCACTCATAATATTCATTGCTATTTTAGAAATTTTTGCATCATCCCTCGTTGCTGCCAACTTTGGTATAGCAACTGCTGCCAAAATTCCTAAAATAACAATAACAAAAACAAGCTCTATCATTGTAAAAGCAGAGTGTGATCTTTTCATTCTTTATACTTTCTTTTCTCAGAGGCTAACCTCTGAGAAAATATACACTTCTTAGTAGCTAACGCTAGATCCACCAAAGTGGAAAGATTTTTGTAGGTTTTTAGTCGCTGCTTTAACACCTTTACAAACAGAACCAGTATCACCTGCACTTACAGTGATATTACCATCATCTACATCATCAAATTTTACTGTAATACAATCGTTTTGATTTTTATCTTGGATAACGAGAGTATCATTGTTTTGGATATCATCATCTCCATTATTTTTTAATTTGATATTTGTGATATCACTTGATTTTTTACCTTTAAATGTACCTTGTGATGTATAGAAAGTGCCAAGCTCTGAAACAAGCGTCGCCGCATCTGAAGCTAGTTTTGAAACTTCAGCATCTGTTCTTGTAGCTGCTAGTTTAGGGATAGCAACTGCCGCCAAAATACCCAAAATAACGATCACGAAGATCAACTCGATCATAGTAAAACCTGCTCTTTTCATAAGAGACTCCTTAATGTGAAATTTGTGTCACACTTGCAACACTCAAAGAGAATTATGATACATTTTAGATAAAATAGAGCTTAAATTGATCTTTTTTGTTATATTTTAACTACCAAATATTTGCAAAGTTAAAAGTAAACTCTTTGGCACACTCCTCTATGACAAATGTAACCCTTTCATCCGTTACGTCACAGAGCTTTATATAGTGTCCCTCTTTATTTTCATATACTTTTGCAACCCTCTCTTTTGGATCGACGATGATATAGTACTTTACCCCTTCTTTTTCATAAAGAGAGAACTTTATGCCGGTATCTTTTTTGGCAGTAGAGGGAGAGAGAATCTCAAAGATGATCTTTGGAGCTTTTGTTAGGTATGCAGGGTTTGTTGGCTTGTAACAGATCACAGAGTTATCAGGCTGTACTACAGTATCTTCAGCTATCTTCCAGTCAACTGGTAAAAGAGCTTGGCATTTTTTGCAATCAGCTATCGCTTCATCTAAGTATCTTGCAATTTTTGCACTGATAGCTTGATGATCGATCATAGGGGCTGGACTCATAGCATAGGCAACCCCTCCTATAATCTCCCACTCCCCTTCCCAGTTTTTATAGTCATCATAGGTGTAGTGTGGTATCTCTTCTATCTTTAAAACTCCCATTTTTTCTCCTTTGTCAAAGCTAGATGAATTATAACACAGATTTTTACAAAAATTTGGTACATTTTTTGCTTATACTATTGTAATTACTTAAAGGAGTGCAAAATGCTACAAATATCAAAATCGTTTGAGTTGATGAAAGAGGCACTTGATTATAGAGCGATGCGTCAAGATATGATCGCATCAAATATCGCCAATGCGGACACTCCTTTTTATAGACCTAAAGATATCCGTTTTGAAGAGAAATTAATAGAGAAAAAAAGAGAGCTTTTTGCTCAGCCATCGCACCAACTTGCTATGGCAAAGACATCAAAAGCTCATCTTGACCCTGTCAAAGAGAGTGATAATGCTCATGCAAAAATCTTCTATCGTGATGGACATATGGCACGAAATGATGGCAACAGTGTTGATCTAGATGTAGAGACAAGTGAGATGGCAAAAAACTCCATCATGTACAATGCACTTATAAATGGGATGAAAAAAGAGGCTAGTATCTTTAGAGCAGTTATCGATTATAGTGGAAAAATAAGTTAAAGGTAGAGTATGAGTGGATTTTTAAACAGTTTTGATATCAGTGGGTATGGGCTTTCGGCTCAAAGAGTGCGTGTCAATGTCATCAGCTCCAACATAGCCAATGCACAGACAACGCGTACCGAAGAGGGAGGTCCTTACAGAAGAAGAGAGGTAATCTTTAAAGCGATCAACTTTGATCGCTACCTTAATGATGCACTCAGTAAAAATGAGGATGAAGTTGGCTTTAGCGATCCCCTTGATGAGGGGGATTTTGGGAAAAAACCAAATCCTGCTATAATGAGTGTAGCAGTTGATAAGATCGTGCGAGATGACTCCAAACCAAAGATGAAGTACGATCCATCAAACCCTGATGCGGATGCAAATGGATATGTTGCCTATCCAAATATTAATCCTGTTGTGGAAATGGCCGATCTAGTAGAGGCAACAAGAAGCTACCAAGCAAATGTAGCAGCATTTCAAAGTGCCAAAGATATGGCAAACAGTGCTATAAGCCTGTTTAGCTAATAAGGAGTAAGTGTGAGCGGCATAGATAAGATAGCATCTCCAAGTACTGCCGAGCTTTTTAAGCAAAAACAAAATGGTATAGAGAGTGGTAGTGGCGAAGGATTTGCCGATAAACTCAAAGAGGCTATGGAAGATGTCAATGAGTTACAACAAAAGGGTGATGAAGCGATGGCAGATATGGCCACTGGTCAAGTCAAAGATCTTCATCAAGCAGCCATAGCCATAGGCAAAGCAGAAACGAGCATGAAGCTGATGCTTGAGATAAGAAACAAAGCTCTTAATGCCTACAAAGAGCTCTCAAGAACGCAACTCTAAAACTCTCTTTTGAGGCTTTGCTAAGCCTCTAATCGATATAATCTCTCTTATGAATCAACAACAAAACAGAAGACAGGTTAAACAGTTTTTTTTCCTCTATATTATCATCATATTTGCACTGCTTCTTTTTGTGGGGGTGATACTAGGCAACATCCTCTCAAAGAAGCACCTTCCCTCTTTATATATAAAGCATACTACAAAAGCAATAGAGGGGAGTATCATCACTGCTGATGGATTTCAAGTTGCCAAAAGTGAGAAGCTCTATAAAGCAGTGATAAATACACACTATCTCGATCCAGATAAGAAAGAGCTCTTTATCGCTCTTTTTTCGATCTACTCCGGCATCCCAAAAAAAACAATCATAAAACGACTTGCACACAAAAAAGGGGTTGTCGTTCTTAGCTATAACATCCCCCAAAAAGAGGCACAGTATCTCAAACAGCTCTCTTATGAGTTGCGTCGTTTTAAGGTATTTCGCTCTTTAAAAAATCCAAAAACGGGGATCTATGTGATGCAGGGCTTAAGTGTGCTTGAGAGTGGGGAGAGTAGGCAGTACCCATATAAAACAGCACTTACTCCTGTTTTGGGGTATCCTAAAAAGGTAGAGCACAATGGCTATACCCTCTCAAAAGGGGTAAAGGGTCTTGAGAAGCGTTTTGAGATGGAGCTAAGCCCACGAAGTGATGGAAAGATAGAGGGGCAAAGAGATGTCAATGGCTATATACTACTCAATAAAGATAGTTATGTAAAAGAGCCTCAAAATGGTCTAGATATCCAACTAAGCATCAATCTAGGAGTGCAGATACGCTTAGAGCATATGCTAGATAAAATGAAAAAAAAGATAAAGGCTAAAGAGATCTTTTTGGCTATTATGGAGTCTAATAGTGGCAAAGTAGTTGCACTGGCTAGTTCTAACCGCTATCTCCCAAAAGATATAAAAAGAAGCGACTACCCCTCACTCAATACCTCAGCGATAGAGTTTAGCTTTGAGCCTGGAAGTGTGATCAAGCCTATCACATTTTCTATCTTGCTTCAAAAACATCTAGTAAACCCCTACGAGATTGTCAATGGACACAATGGACGCTTTCGCATAGGGCGTAAGGTTATCACAGATGAGCATAGATTTAAGTGGCTTAGTGCAGAGGATGTGATCGTTTACTCCTCCAATGTCGGGATGGCACAACTTGCACAGCGACTCTCTGGAGCTGACTTCTATGAGGGATTAAGGCGTTTTGGATTTGCACAAAAGTCAACTCCTGATCTTGTTTATGAAAGAAAAGGAAAGATCCTCCCTGCGATCAAACTAGAAAATGAGATCTACAAAGCGACAACAAGCTACGGCTATGGAATGCAAGTCAATCTCATGCAACTACTTCGTGCCTATAGTGCCTTTAACAACAGTGGCAAAATAGTTCAGCCCTACCTTGTAACTCACTTTATCGACAATGGTAAAAAGATCCCTCTATCTCACTCAGAGCCAAAAGAGGCCATCAGCCCAACAACTGCAAATAGAGTCAAAAAGATACTAATAAAGACAGTCCTCAAAGGGACTGGGAAAAAGGCGATCACTCCTGGACTCGTTATAGGAGGCAAAACAGGAACGGCACATCTTGTTCAAAAGGGTCACTATGTACATAAGTACAATACATCTTTTCTAGGCTTTGCAAATGATAGAGATCATCGCTACACTATTGGGGTTGTGGTTCGCCAACCAAAGACAAAACACTTCGCCTCTCAAACTGCAGTGCCTGTTTTTAAAGAGGCAGTAGATATCTTAATCGAAGAGGGGTTTTTAAACCCAGATGTTATCCAGTAGTCTTGTTGAGCCTACCATCACCTCAACAAGGATGATCGTATCGCCTATCTTGATCTTATCTCTATACTCAAACTCGCGACTCACTATCGCCACATACTCTACCTGGAGTGGTTTTAAACTCTCATGCATCGCCTCTATGATCTTATGAGTATCTAAGACGCCTTGCGTGATAAGAGTGCGTGCAAGATTGAGTGAGGCTGGTATCTTAAGAGCCTCTTTTCGCTCCTCTTTACTTAGATAGACATTTCGACTGCTTAGTGCCAAACCATCACTCTCTCTAGCAGTCTCTACAGGGATGATCTCTACATCCAAAAAGTAGCTCTTTACCATCTGTGTTATCAAAAAGAGCTGCTGAGCATCTTTCTTGCCAAAATAAGCACGTGTTGGGGAGACGATATGAAGCAGTTTCATCACTACGCTCAAAACACCGCTAAAGTGCCCTGGTCGTGTTGCTCCTTCTAGGATATAGCCTCGAACCTTTGGTGCTTCTATCTTTGGTTCATCCTCCCCATAGATATCTGTAGCACTTGGCATAAAGAGGTAGTCCACTCCTGCAACTTCACAGATCTTTTTATCTGCTTCATCTCGCCTTGGATATTTATCAAGATCCTCACCCTCTAAAAACTGTGTAGGATTGACAAAGATAGAGACAACTGTTATATCGTTTTGTTTTTTAGACTCTTTGATAAGCGATAGATGCCCCTCATGCAAAGCCCCCATCGTTGGGACAAAGCCGATAGTGCCTTTTTTATTTTCTAAAAGTTTTTTGAGTTCTAAAGGAGATGAGATGATTTTCATCGTTTTAAGCCTTCTTTGAATATAATTCGAATTATACAAAAATTTGGAAGAGATTATGGATAACTACGAATATACAGAACTTTTAAAAGAGCTACAAACGAAGATGGAAAATATCACCGGTGTGGTTGAACCAGACAAACTGCAAAAGAGGCTCAAAGAGATAGAGGAGCTAGAAAACAGTAGTGCGTTTTGGGATGATGCCACAAATGCTGCAAAGGTACAAAAAGAGAAAACCCAAATAGAGCGAAAACTTACAAAGTACAACAGTGCAAAAGCTGCTTTGAATGATGCGATAGATCTTTATGAGATGGCAAAAGAGGAGAATGATGAGGAGACGATCCAGACACTTTTTAGCGAAGCTGAAGATCTTAAAAATCTAATACGAGGGATGGAGATAGAGGTACTCCTAAGTGGTGAGCAAGATGCCAACAACGCCATCCTTTCCATTCACCCAGGAGCAGGTGGAACAGAGTCGCAAGATTGGGCTAGTATGCTGCTTCGTATGTATAAACGCTATGCAGAGCGAAGAGGCTGGAGTGTAGAGGTGCTGGACTTTCAAGCAGGAGAGGAGGCGGGGATCAAAGATGCCTCTATCCTTATCAAAGGAGAAAATGCCTATGGCTATCTAAAAGTTGAAAATGGCATCCATCGCTTGGTACGCATCTCCCCTTTTGACTCCAATGCCAAACGGCACACATCCTTTAGCTCTGTGATGGTCTCTCCAGAGATCGATGACAATATCGACATCACAATAGAGGATAAAGATATACGCATCGATACCTATCGTGCCAGTGGTGCAGGTGGTCAGCATGTCAATAAAACAGAGAGTGCTATACGCATCACGCACATCCCTACAGGTATAGTCGTACAGTGCCAAAACGATAGAAGTCAGCACAAAAACAAAGCAACAGCTATGAAGATGCTCAAATCACGTCTGTATGAGCTTAAACTTGAAGAGCAAAAGGCCGAAGCCGATGGCGTACCAAAGAGCGAGATCGGCTGGGGGCATCAGATACGCTCTTATGTTATGCAGCCCTATCAGCAAGTCAAGGACAACAGAAGTAACGAAGCCTATAGCAATGTCTCCGCTATACTCGATGGCGATCTAGATAAAGTGATAGAGGATGTACTCATCGCTAATAACAAACAGTAGCATATCGTTTAAAAAATGAATCTAATCAAAGAGTTTTTACATCATGACAAATGCTCCTATCTCGATAACAAAGAGCAGACTCTCCACTATAAGATCATAGAGAACTGCTCAAAGGAGTGTAACCATTCCCTTATAGAGATGGGGTATCGCCGTTTTGGTAAGATGTACTTTCGCCCTATCTGCCCTTTATGTGATGAGTGTAAAAGTATCAAGATCGATGTAGAGAACTTCAAATGGTCAAAATCCAAAAGAAGAGTACTCAAAAAAGCAAAAGATATAAAGATCATCATCCAAAAACCATCTATCACATATGAGCATCTTGAACTCTTTAAGAAGTATCATCTCTACAAAAGAGAAAAAAATGGCTGGGAGTATCATGATGTAACCTACAACGGCTACTATAGCTCCTTTGTTGATGGTGCATATGAGTATGGATATGAGGTGCTTTACTTTTATGAAGATACACTAATAGGCGTAGATCTTATCGATATACTCCCCAAAGGAATCTCATCGATATACTTCTACTATGATCCAGATTTTGCAAAATACAATCTAGGGAAGCTCTCTTTATACTATCAAATCATCATGGCTAAAGAGAGGGGACTCAAGTGGATATATTTAGGATACTATGTCAAAGATTGCCCTAGTCTTGCCTATAAAGCAGAGTATAAGCCCTACCTAACTCTCAAAGGCAGACCAAATAGTTTTGATGAAGTTGAGTGGGAGGAGCTATAAATCTGCTTCTTTTGGTGACATAAACAATTTTTATGCGTTAAAAACTAAACGATTCTTGTTTTTTATATTTTTTTTGATAGAATTGTGTATCATCAAATTAAAATGGAGTACAAGATGAAAAAGATCTTTCTCGTGTTACTAATGCTACTCAATCTTCAAGCAAAATCATTCTTTAGCAATGATGACCAAAAAGAGGCAAGTAAGTACCTTATGGCAGTAAAGGACCTTATAGTTGCAGCACAAAAAACAAGGGGTGCAACATATAGTTATGCAAATGGTAATGAAAATGCGATGATGCTTGTTTATATGTTTAGAGATGATATGAATAGTGCTATTAGAACTATGGAGTCTCTTCCTCTATCAAAAAATCCTATCATAGGAGCTAGAACCACAACTATCAGTAGTGCTTTTGTGAAGTTAAACTCTAAAGCTTTAAAGATGAAGCCCAATGAAGCCTTTGATGCCTATACTGAAAATATCGCTCAAACTCTTCTACTTGCACAGTCTGTCAGTCAAATAGGATCTGAGAAGATGAGTCCGTTTGGCAAAAAGGTAACATCTATTATGATGGAGACTATCTTGCCTCTTTCTGAGTGGATGGGGCAACTTAGAGCGATAGGCTCTGCAGCTTGTGCTAAAGGTGGCGCGACGAAAAAAGACAAGATCAAGATGCAGATCCTTATGAGTAAAATAGCAAAACTAGATCAAGAGCTTCAGATCAAAATGAGCTCTGCTATAAAAGACAATCCAAGCAACTTCTCTCCAGATGTCAAAGAGAGACTAGCCAATGCACACAAAGCGATCTCTCACTATCTCTCTATAACAAAAAAAGAGGTTATGAAAGATAAAACAAACTATAATCCAGATGACTATTTTGCTTTGGCAACAGATACGATCGATAGCGTTATCGCTCTTTTTGATATAGGACATGCTGCTATAAATGAAGATGCAAAAGGATGGTTTTAGTTAAGCAACTCTATCTTCTCTAAGAGATAGAGTTACTTTTTACTCTTTTTCTATGCTTGATATAATCCTCTCTGTTTTAAGTGTCTATCTTTTTATCGTTATGGGCTATATAGCCAAACGAAGCTTTAAAGAACGTATAGATGATAAGACGATAACTATCCTCAATGTCTATTTTTTACAGATATTTTTAACTTTTTGGGGACTTTTAGTTCGTCCTATAGATATCTCACTCTTTATTGCACCTACGATTTATTTTGTTGTTATTGTTATAAGTGCTCTAGTGAGTGCTACTGTTGCTAGATGGATCTTTAACAATAAAAAAGAGTACTCCATCGCTTCAGTTGCTGCCCTTATAGGTAATACGGGAAATCTTGGCATACCTTTAAATATCGCCATCTTTGGCGAAGCTTCCATCCCTTATACCACCATTGTCAATCTAGTCAATATCTTTGTAGTCTATACGATCGGAGTATATTTCTACTCACGCGGTAACTTCGATACAAAAACATCTCTAAAAAACATCTTCAAACTCCCTATCCTCTATGCTGCATTTTTAGCTATAGCTCTTAGTCTTGGAGGATTTAAACCTAACAAGGCACTACTTGATATGCTGATGATGGGAGCGTATGCCTCTATGACGATGCAACTTTTTTTATTTGGAATTTATCTGTATGGATCATCTCTAAAAGAGATAAATAAAGCACTTATAGGATGGATTATTAGCTTTAAGTTTATTATCTTGCCACTTTTGGCTTTTGTTATCCTCTCATTTGTAGAGCTAGATAAGATGATAAAAGGAGTTATCTTTATAGAGCTTATAATGCCTCTAGCAGTTGCTAATGTTAACCTAGCATCTCTTTATGAGTGTAAACCAAAAATAGTTACCTCTTTAGTGTTACTTACTTCACTTCTCTTTTTGGGAGTAGTTTTTATAGCTCTTTACATTTTAAAATATCTCTGATAAGATACAAAATAAAAAAGAGAGTCCAATGATAGATAATTCGATAAAACATATCCATAATGCACTCAAAGACCTAGATAAAGAGATGGAGAGTATCGTTATGAACCTTACTCTCTCACTTCAAGAAAAAGACAACCTTATGCTACCAATCCTTTTAGAAAAAAAGGTGCTTAAACAGACACTTGAGGATCTACAATACCTCAAAGACAATCCACCACCACCAAACCAACCATGCGGTATATCAAAATATCGCAATGATTAAACAAAAATTTTAGAAATCTATTGCAAAATTTGGATTAAAAAGATAGCAACAAGTCTAATGTTAGCGAATAAATATCACGCTATAATTTTATTTATTATAAGAAATTATAATAAACAATAGTATTGAACTTAAAAAAATTTTGACTGAATATGGAGAGCATATCCCTGGCTATGAGGTAACTGTTATCAATGAAAGAAAGGCACGAGCTGCTGCTAGAGTCTATCTTGCATTTATGTTTATAGATTTTACAATACGCATGATAACCCAAAAATATGCTCCCTCTTTATTACTCAGAAAGTTTGTTGGTGGAGTAATAACAAAAGAACAATTAAAGAAAGAGAAAAAGAAAAAGAGGCTGACTTTGAAAAAGAAGCCAAACGAGCTTTTGAAGATAAAGAGGAGGGTTTAAACCCCTGCCTCCTCTCTTCTTTGGAGCATTTCCCAGTTTTTATCAACTCTCTCTTGCCACTCTTTGATAAGATGTTTATACTCATCTTTAAAGAGGTGCTTAAAGCGTCCTTGAGCAGCGAGGTACTCTTCAACCGGAACGATATTTTTTGGTCTGTATGTGATGTTAAGCTTATGCCCATCTATAATCTCATAAAGAGGGAAAACAAGAGAATCAGTCGCAAGATCAGCGATCATCATCGTATCTTTTGGATCAAACTTCCACTCTGTTGTACAAGGACTCATCGCGTTAATAAAGACAGGTCCTTCAACTTCAAGTCCATGCTGGATCTTTTTGACCATATCTTTCCATTTGTTTGGAGCAACTTGTGCAGAGTATGGGATACCATGTGCAGCCATAATAGCGACCATATCTTTTTTGTTTTGTTTTTCACCATAGCTTACACGACCTGCTGGAGATGTTGTTGCAGAAGCGCCTATAGGAGTAGATGAACTTCTCTGTCCACCTGTGTTTGCATAGACTTCATTATCCAAAACGATATGCATCATATCATGTCCACGCTCCATACAGCCTGAGATCCACTGAAAACCGATATCATATGATGCACCATCCCCTGCAAAAGAGACAAATTTTACATTTCGATCTGGTTGTTTAAGGCGACCTTTTCGCTTGAGTGCCTTATGCATAGCCTCAGCACCTGCTACTGCAGTTGAGCCATTTTCAAATCCAATATGTATCCACGAAGCATCCCATGAAGTGTATGGATACACAGCAGTACATACCTCAAGACATCCAGTAGAAGCTGAGAGTACTAGATCATCGTTTGTTGCATTAAGAACTTCTCTAACGATGATAGAGTGTGCACATCCCGGACAAAGAAGGTTCGCACCCTCAAATCTATCCGCTGAAGTCGAAAACTCTTTAAGGTTTTTTATCTTTTTTATTTCACTCATAATCTCATCCTATAAATAAGCTAGTTTCGGTCCGCGAACACCGATAAATTGTTGTAACGCAGTTGTTGCTCTACCAGCATCAGCATTTGCTTTAAGTTCTCTAAAGACACCTCTTAGATGCTCTTTTGTCAAGTCACGACCACCAAGTCCATACACATAGTTTGTAAGGATAGTTTTTTGATCGCTATTAACAAGCACACCTGCAAATTCATTATAAAGTGCACCCATTGCACCATTTGGAGAGCTTCTATCAAGCGTAGCAATCGCTTTTAAACCTTTGATAGCCTCAGCGATATACTCAAATGGCCATGGTCTAAAGACACGGATCCCTATCACTCCAGCTTTAATACCTTCACTCTCTCGCATCTCTTTTGCTACTTCTACTGCAGTCTCAACAGATGTTCCCATCGCCACAATAGCAACTTCTGCATCATCGAGCATATACTGTTCAACCATATTGTATCTTCTACCAGTTAACTTTTCAAAAGCTTCAAAAGCCTCTTCAAGTTTTGGGAAGACTTTGACCATCAGGTCATTGTGTTGTCTTGCTTTATGCTCAAAGTGCCAATCCTCTTCTGTTTGTACACCATGAGTTACTGGATTGTCAAGATCAAGCATATCATTCATCGGCTTGAACTCACCAACAAAGTTATAAGCATCATCATCACTAATAGTATGTACACCCTGTGCAGTATGAGATGTCATAAATCCATCTTGATTGACTATTGCAGGGAGGCGAACATCATGATCTTCAGCCACTTTAAAAGCGATAAAGTTAAGATCATATGCCTCTTGAGGGTTATAGGCATCTAGTTGTATCCATCCACTGTCGCGTACCATATACATATCTGAGTGGTCACCGTTAACATTTAGCGGTGCTGCAAGTGCACGGTTTACCAGATTTAAAACGATAGGCAAACGCATACCAGATGCTTGATAGAGTGTCTCAGCCATAAGAGCAAGACCTTGTGAAGATGTTGCAGTAGCAACACGACCACCAGCAGCTGAAGCACCGATACATCCACTCATCGCGGCATGTTCGGACTCAACCATCATAAACTCACCCTCTATATATCCATCAGCAAGGAACTTCGCATAACCCTCTACGATAGGAGTCGAAGGGGTGATAGGATAGGCAGAAACGACATCGATTTGCACCTGTCGCATCGCTTGAGCGGCAGCCATATTTCCATCCCATACCTCTACTTCATTGAGTTTCATCTTTTCAAATGCCATTACTATTTCTCCTTCTCTTCTTTTTGAGGCCATGCGGCGATTGCTGCCTCTTCATCCTCTTGTTCAGGGAACATTAGGAGGGATTTTGGATTTGTCGGACATACTTCGACACAGATTCCACACCCTTTACAGTGATCATAATCAACACCAAGCATCTTTTTATCTCTTGAAACTATAGAGACATCTGGACAATAAACCCAACAAAATTGACAATCGATACAGTAGTCTTTGTTATAGATCGGTTTTTCGATCCTCCAGTCAGCCACACTCGCCGTAAACGAGTTGTTTGAAGAGTAATTTCTATCCTCTTGTAATATATGTGCGACATCACTGATAGGTCCATCGAATGAGCGAAGCATCGCACCTATTTCAAACTCATCCCATCCCATATTATTATCTGCCATCATAAGCTCCTTATTTTACTTCGTCATATGCACGCTGGATTGCAACCATATTTGCATCAACGATCTTTTGCGGAAGTTTTGCAAGTACTCTTTTCATGTTTTCTTTGAAAAACTCGATATCATACATCCCAGAGACCTTCATAAATGCACCAAGCATCGGTGTATTTGGGATAGGACGACCTATCGTCTCTTGCGCGATCTTGATACAGTCAACTGTATAGACCTCTTTATCTGCAAGTTTTGGTTGAGACTTTTTCAACTCTTCAGTTGAGAGATGTGTTGTGATGATATACTTCGTAGTTGGTTTATGATTTATCGTTACATCTGTTGTATAGACCAAAGCAGGGTCGATCACAAAAACATAATCAGGTTCCATATATTTTTCATGATTGAGGATCTCTTTGTCATCCACACGGTTATATGCCGTCATCGCCGCACCTCTTTTGGCAGATCCATAAAATGCAAACGCCTGAACATACTTTCCTGTTGTTGCGACGATATCCGCCAAACCTTTGGCTCCGGTAACAGCACCCTGACCCGCACGGCTATGCCATCTGATCTCTAGCATAAATTCTCCTTTGTTCTCTTGGTTCTTTGCAAAAAAGCTCTGCAAAAAACACAGCACTTATTAGTTTCCTTATTTTAGGAAAGTTGCTCTTAAAAAGAGCTTGATTTAATAAAGGGCAAATATAATTCAGAAAGAGTGAGTAGATTTGAGATACTTCATAGCTTCTAAACTATCCTCAAAAAGCAAAAAACCATATCGTTCAAGCTCCTCTTTTTCTCCATATCCACAAAGCACACCAAGTGCTTCTACTCCAGCCTCTTTTGCACACTCCATATCTAACTTTGTATCACCTATCATGTAGATCTCTTCAAGCTCTTTTGGTTGCATCAACTCTATGGCATTGAGTATCGGTTCTGGATGGGGTTTTGGGTTGGTTACATCTTCTCGTCCTATAAGCACTTCAAAGTGATGCAACAATCCAAAGTGATCCATCAGCTCTTTTGAGTATCGAGCAGTTTTAGTTGTCACTATACCTAATCGTGCAAAAGTTGATGCCAACTCTACCGCCTCTTTAGCGTTTGGAAGCAGGTGTGTCTTCTCTTTAGAGATAACTCTATAGTGCTCCTTATAAGCGGCTACATAGTCCCACACTCTCTCTTTCTCTACCCCTACATGAGTGAACATATAATCAAGCGGATACCCTATAAGTCTCTTGATATCCTTATCATCAGGCGATGCAAAGCCAAACTTCGCACACGCTACATGAAAACTCTCCAAAATCGCCTCAGTAGAATCGATCAATGTTCCATCCAAATCAAACAAAACAATCACTTTTTTATTCCTTTATCCAGTCTATATAGTTATGCCAGTATCCACTAGGGAGTGCCTCTATACCGTGGATCTTCTTACTTACTGCAGAGATAGAAGTTGGTATATAGAGGAAAAGATAGGGATTGTCATGAACTACTATAGCAAAGATCTTTTGCCAGATCCTTGAGAGTTTCTCTCTATCCACTACAGTCTCACTCTCCTCTATCAAACGATCAACCTCTTTGTTGTGGTAACCAACAAAGTTAAACCCACCCTTTACATCACTTCCAGAGTGCCAAAAAAGTCGCGGATCTGGTGTGGGTGAGAGCCCCCAACCCAACAAAACAGTATCAAACTTACGAGGAAAAACGACCATATTTAAAAAGGCTTGCCACTCCATGATGCGAAGCTTGACAACTACTCCTATACTTTTTAGCTGATGCTGTATGATCTGTGCTACATAGGGGCGTGTTGGGTTGGAGTTGGAGGTTGCTATCTCAAAGACAAGTGGGTGCTTCTTATCATACCCTGCCTCTTTTAAAAGCTCTTTGGCTCTTTTGAGATCTCGTTTTGGAGCTTTGACATCTGGATTAAATGCACTTGAAGTTGGCAAAAAGGGTCCAGTGCATAGCTTTGCATGTCCAAAGAACATGATATCGATGATCTCTTGCCTATCTATAGCCTGTGAGAGTGCCTCTCGTACGCGAGGATCTTGAAACTTTTTACGCTTAAGATTAAAACCCAAATAGGTATAAGCAAGAGCGATACTTTCATAGATATTGAAATCTTTTCCAAACTCTTTTGGGAGTTTCTTTTCATACTCGATAGGAGAGAGGCTTCCGATATCAAGCTGCTTAGACTTTAGCATCAAAAAGCGTGTCATACTATCAGGGATCACATGAAAAGAGATCTGATCAATGTGGGGTCTATGCTCAAAATAGTCATCATTTGCCTCTAGGATGATATCTTTTGAGAACTCAAGTCGCTTTAGTTTATAGGCTCCAGTACCTACTGGATGAGTGTTAAAGGAGCTATTTAAGATATTTTTTTCATCTTTTAGCAGATGTTTAGGTATGATCCCCATCATCCAAGTCTCTAAAGCTTTAAAGTAGGGTTTTTTATATCGTACCTCAACACTGTACTTATCGATCTTTTTTACACTTTGAACAAAACGAAAGCTACTACTATAAGGAGATGCGATCTTTGGTGAGATCAATGTTTGGTAGGTAAAGAGCACATCATCGGCATTAAATGGATATCCGTCATGCCATTTGACATTTTTGCGTAGTTTAAAGATAAGTGTTTTGTTATCTTTAAAGTAGTAGCTTTTGGCAAGATCGGGAATGATCTTTTTTTGATATTTGTCCCATTTGACTAGACCGTTAAACAAAAAAGAGGTGATCTCTCCACTGGCACTATCAGTTGCTAGAAGTGGGTTAAGTCGTGCAGGATTTGCAGAGAGTGATAGATGTAGAGTTGACGCTTCTAAAGAGATATCGCATAAGTAAAAGAGAAAAAGAGTTAGTAGTATCAGCTTTTTGTAGTTTTTTTTCATCGAAGAAAGTATCTCGGGGAGAGCCCCGAAGGTAAAAAGATAAAAACGATTATCTTTTTGAGAATTGTGGAGAACGGCGTGCTTTTTTGAGACCTGGTTTCTTTCTCTCAACAACTCTTGCATCACGAGTAAGCATACCCTCTGGTTTAAGAACGCTTCTTAACTCTGGGTTGTATTTTACAAGTGCTCTTGCAATACCATGACGAAGTGCATCAGCTTGACCACCAAAACCACCGCCAAGAGTTGTAGCGACAATATCGACACTCTCATCCTGTTTTGTGATGCTAAGAGGCTGTTTTACACGAAGTTTTTTCGCTTCCAAACCGCCAAGCCACGCATCAAGGCTCAATCCATTTACTGTGATCTTACCACTACCTGGAGTTAGCCAAACTTTTGCTATCGAAGATTTTCTACGACCTGTTGCATATACTTTTGCCATTAGTTATCCTTACTTCGCAAGTTGTGCAGTATGAGGATGCTCACTACCTGCATATACTTTTAGTTTTTTTAGCATTTTCGCACCGAGTTTTGTCTTTGGAAGCATACCACGAGTTGCGAGTTTAAAGAGTTTCTCTGGATTTTTCTCAAGAAGCTCTGTCATTTTAACGCTTTTAACGCTTCCGAAGTATCCTGTATGTTTATGATACTCTTTGTTGTTGATTTTATCAAGACCATTGAAAACCGCTTTAGAAGCGTTGATAACGACAACATAATCTCCACAATCCATATTTGGAGTGTAGCATGGTTTATGTTTTCCACGAAGGAGTGTTGCTATCTCAGTGATCAGACGACCAAATGTCTTCCCTTCTGCATCAACCAAAACCCATTTTTGATCGATCTGTTCAGGAGTTGCAATTTTTGTAAACTTCATCTTGAACCCTTACTGTAATTTGTTAGCGGAAGTATATCTGCTTAAACTTACAAACAACTTAATTTCAGTTATTTATAAGATTTTAAATCTTGACAATCTCTATACCATCCTCAAGTAGATAACAGAGATACCCTTTTGAT
>FPHB01000045.1_pt1 | contig 30086 bp, 30 predicted proteins | sample 1057301 | NCBI WGS metagenome assembly FPHB01 (sample SAMEA4473311, study PRJEB15554) | hydrothermal vent metagenome | biome: marine basaltic hydrothermal vent biome; feature: marine hydrothermal vent; material: water | place: Pacific Ocean | collected 2011-06-14/2011-07-23 | depth 1155 m | reverse complement strand
TTCCTTTTTGTAGTGTATATTTTTAATGAATGTGCCTTGTGTGCAATGATAGATAAAGTTTTTAATCCTCTATTGCAAAATTTGGGATTATCACTTTATCCTTATCAAAATCTATAGAAGCTACCTCTTTTTTTGCCTCTTCATATGTTCTTTACATAAGACAGTTATCTATATTATTATAAACACTCTACTTTAATTTTGCTATAGTCTCTCCAAATTTTACCTTTTGCCCCCGCTTTACAAGAGGCTCCATCATCTCTGCTTCGCTTACAATGACAATAGTTGAACCCATCTCAAAACATCCAAAATCATCCCCTTTATCCAGATAAAGATCATCAAATTCATAAAGTGTTGGTTGTTTTATATCTGCATTGGTTTGCAGTTTTGGGATAAAGTTTATCTTCATTACTCCAACATTTAAAGCTGAAACTAGCACCATAAAGAAGCGTTTTTTATTTTTTACTGCCTCGCACTCAATTACAACGCGTTCATTTTCTATAAAAAGGTTAAGGCGTTTTTTTAGTGAAGGGATATTAACCGGATAGAATTTTCCAGGGATATGCACAACACGAAGAACTCTAAGATTTGTAGGAATATGATAGCGATGATAATCTCTAGGAGAAAGATAAAAGTTGATAAAATCACCCCCTTCTACTCTCTTTTTTGACTCCTGTGGGATAAGATCACCTAAAAGTTCTCTAACTTCATAACGCATCCCTTTTATCTGTAATGCATAGTCGTTTTTAACTCGACCTATCTCAGTTATAAGTGAATCACATGGAGCAATAAAATCATCAGCATCCAGACTAAATGAACGCATTTGATGAGTTGTAGTGGCTTGGTGGATAAAATTCACTCATATCCAGCCCCATCAACTTAACATAGCTTTGATTGATGATATTTTGAAGCCACTTTGGAAACTCTTTGGATGCGAACTTTCCAAAGATTTGCGATATAAGTGAGGTGATATGTTTTTTATTCATTTGATTGTATCTCCTTTTTTGCTATCTCTTCTAAAAAGACAGTTGCATAGCTCCCTTTTGGTAATGAAAAACGAAACTCAAACCATGCCTCTTCTTGAATATACTTTCCCTCTATATCTTCTGGAAAAACCCAGGCATAGCGTCTTTGTCCATCTGCTGATATCTCTTCATCGAAACTCTTTTCCACCTCTCTAGCAAATTCACTAGCAACTTTAGCCCTTTTTCCACAAAGAAGCCCTGTTGGAGCGATGTCTCTATCTACAAATCGTTGTGCCTCTTGTATATCTGCATTGAACTCAAATAATCGCCCATAGGGATAGTGTTGCATGATATCTCCACTTAAAAGCTTAAAGATATGAGGCTGTTTTTTGAGGTTTTCTAACTCTGATCGTGGGAGATTTAGGAGTGGTTCAAGTTCATGAACTTCAAAACTATCAACAAGCTTACTAATCTCAATCCGTTTAGAGAGCCAAAGATTAAAGAGATGACTTTGATAGGCACTTATGAGAAGTTTTCTAAGTTTTGGATTACGCTCTTTTTTCTCTCCTTTAGCAATAAGCTCACCTAGTTTATGATTATTGCCATCATTGCCAAATCGCTGATATCCAAAAAAGTTTGGCATCCCTATCTTCTCTATAGTTTTTAGTGCTTCACTTATCTTCAATCCAGCAGTTGGAGTGACCTTTTTGACACGAATAAAGAAGCGATTACCTTTTAGATGTCCCATCCGTATTTTATTACGATGATAGGTTGTATCAAGTATCTTGATTTGTGAATGCTCAAAGTTTTGCATCTGTACTTCATACCTCTTAGGCAAAGAGATATACTGATAGGTAAGTGCATGTTTATCTTTAAGTCCCGCATAGCCTATATCTTTTTGCTTAATGCCTAGATAACGAGCTATAAGTGCTACCATCTCAAATGTTGAGAGATTCTTTTTGCGAATATGCAAAATAAGATGTTCCCCATCACCACTAAACTCATATAGTGGTATCTCTTCAACGACAAAGTCGTTAGCATTTTGACGAAAATGAAAATCTATAGGTGCATGATTGAGTGCGTAGAGTCTATCCAAAGTGGTGCCTTTTACAAATATTTTTATAACTACCTCTTTGCGTTTTTGCAAAGATATGCAGTGGTGTTTTTGTGCGTTTTGCTTGTTGTATTATAGCCTTTTTATGACGCACATCAAAGCCAACTAGCATCTCATACTCCTCACCACTACAACCTACACTCTTTGGAACCTTTTTTAAAAATCTAAAACCCTTCTTATTGAGTTTAGAGAGCTTCTCAAGCTCACTAAAAAGCCCATCTGAAATATCCATCCCACAACTTAAAAGATCTCTAGTAGAGCTTATAAAGCTACCTCTAAGTTCTATGTTTCTAAATTTTGATCTTTTATGCAATTTTCCACCTCGAAGTACCCTTTTTAACTCTTTAGCACTTTTTCCTAGCTCTCCAGTATAAGCAAGTAAATGACCCTCTCTTAAACCTTTTCTAAAAAGAGGTTTTTTGGATTTTGAAACAATAGTTATAGTAATATCAAGTTTTAAATTTGCTATCGTATCTCCACCTATGATTTTTACTCCATAATTCTTAGCTACCTCTTGAAAGCCTTTAGCCAACTCCTTAGCTTCATAGTTTGAGATATCTTTTGGCATCGCCACTGCTAAAAGAGCATAGAGTGGCTTGGCATTCATAGCAACTGCATCAGAGAGATTAACAAGCATCGCTCTTTTTGCTATATCTTTATAGTTCATCCATTCTCGTTTAAAATGAACATTTTCAAAAAAAGCATCTTTAGAGTAGATCAACTCATCAATAACTGCCGCATCATCACCCAAAACTTTTGTTTTAAATTGTGATATAAAATAACTTTCTAAGTCCAAATAAAACCTTTTAACGCACCTTTAAGTGCAAATTTATCTCTAAACATATAAAATATGCAAGATTATATCTGATATCAACTAATAAACTAAGAAAGGTCTTATATGATAAAACTCTCTATTATTAAGATATTTAGAAATCTCTCGATCATGATGATCCTTAATACGATCGTCGTAATAGTGGTAAGTGCTTTTATATTTGAACAAAATTTCTCTTATAAAAAGATAGAGAACCTCGATGAGCAAAGAGAGATCATAAGATCTCTTACAAGCATCCCAAGAAATGATATAGAGTTAGCCAAAATACAGTTTAATGGCAAAAGCAATATGCTTTTAGTAAAAATAGAGCATCTAAAACAACTTTATAAGTATGACTTTGTTGGTAGATATATAATCTATTCGCAAGATGAATATTTAAAAGATCTTGATGAACTTATCAAAATCACAAAAGAGTTTAACGAAGCTGCAAAAAGATACTATGTAAAAAGTCACAGACATGATAAACTCAACAAAAAGAGACTTCAAAACACCTTTATAAAAATTAATCAAAAGCTAGATGAACTTTATATAAAAAATGTTCATTATAATCAAAAAAAGAGCCAAATAATTGCTGAACTTACAACTATACTGCTTCTACTTTCGCTTATAACAACATTCTGGTATAGAAAGCGTCTCAAAATTATCGCTAATGATATACTACACCTCTCCTCTATTCAACCTACAAAGAGAGATCATACAAACAAAACACTCGAAGCTGATGCTATAGAACTTAGAATGAAAAAGAAAAATAATGAAAGCATAGATCCAAGTCTTATCGATCCAGTAACTGAAGTTCTTAATCACAAAGGTTTACGAGCTTTGTACTCTGAAAAGAAAAATATGAAAGATGGACGCTTTATATGCTTAACTGTACTTGAAATCGACAACTTTACAAAAGCAAATAGAGACTATCCACAAGAGCTTACACAGGCTATTCTTAAAAAAGTAGCATTTACTCTCACTCTTTTTGAACAAGCAACAGATGTTATTGCACGTACTGATTATAATCAATTTACAATTATTATAGCAAGAGCTACAAAAGAGCAGTGTTTTAAAGAGGTTGAAATGATTCGACAAAGTATTAGTGAACTAAAATTCAAATTGCCAAATGGAGAGTTTACAAATATTACTGTAAGTGGTGGTTTTGTTGTAAAACCAAATAACAAAACACTTGATGACACTATAAGACAAGCAAAAGAGATCCTCCAAGTTGCTAAAGAGCGTGGTGGCAATATGATAGCACAGATGAGCGATCTCACCAAACTTGAAGTATAAAGAGTGGTTATCTTTAACCACTCCACTTTTACTCTGTATAAAAAAGTAACACACGACAACTTCCTCCTATAAATCTCCTCATTTAACCTTTATGAAATTTTTTCTTGATATAATTGAGCAATTTATTATTTAATCTACGAAGGAAAGCGAATGAGTATTCCCGTTTATACTTACGATGCAGTTATCGTTGGAGCTGGTCTTGCAGGCTCTGCTGCTGCAAGAGAACTACAAAAAGCAGGTAAAAGCGTCGCCGTTTTGACAAAGCTTCATCCACTACGAAGCCATTCAGGTGCTGCACAAGGTGGGATAAATGCAGCTTTAAGTCAAGAAGATAGCATAGAACTTCATGAGTTTGATACAGTAAAAGGTTCAGACTATCTTGCTGATCAAGATGCTGTTGAGTTTATGTGTAAAAATGCTCCTGAAACAATCAGATGGGCAGAGAGAATGGGAGCGGCATTTTCCAGAACTCCAGATGGTATGATCGCACAAAGACCATTTGGTGGTCAAAGTAGCCCTCGTGCTTGTTTTGCAAAAGATAGAACAGGTTTAACACTCCTTCAAACGATGTATGAACAAGCTCTTAGAGAGGGAGTAAAGTTCTGGGATGAGTGGTATGTATGTGACATCATCTATAAAGATGATAAAGTAAGTGGTGTGGTAGCATTTAATATCCGCGATATGCAAATGGCGATCTTTAATGCAAAAAGTGTTATGTTTGCTACTGGTGGATATGCTAGATGCTATAAAATCAACTCAAATGCTCATGCAAACACTGGTGATGGCCTCTCAATCGTAGCAAGAAAAGGGATCCCTCTTGAGGATATGGAGTTTGTACAGTTTCACCCATCAGGTTTAAGTGGTAACGGAGTTCTTATCTCTGAAGCGGCTCGTGGTGAAGGTGGACGCCTGTATAATAGTGAGGGTGAGCGTTTTATGGAAAAATATGCTCCAAATGCTCTTGAACTTGCATCACGTGATGTTGTGAGTCGTGCTATCTTAAATGAGATCAGAGAGGGACGCGGTGTTGGTCCTAGAAAAGATGCGGTCTATCTTGATCTGACACACTTAGGTAAAGAGAAGATTATGGAGCGTCTTCCAGAGCTTCGTGATCTAGCCCTTACATTCTTAGGTATCGATATGATCGAAGCACCGATCCTTATCTCTGCAACTGCACACTACTCTATGGGTGGTATCCCTGTTGATATTCCAGGTCATGTCAGAAAAAACAACACAGAGTTTATCGAAGGCTTCTATGCTGCTGGTGAGTGTTCATGTGTAAGTGTTCATGGTGCAAACCGCCTTGGTGCAAACTCTGTACTTGAAGCGATGCTCTTTGGTCGCTATGTTGGGAAAACAATGGCTGAAGAGATCGATAACATCCCTCTAAGAGAAGCAACACAAGAGGATGCAACTGATGCACTTAAAGAGATCGAGTTTATTCTTACTAACAATGGAACAGAGAGCGTAACAAAACTAAGAGATGAACTCCAAACAACGATGACAGAGAATGCTGGAGCATTTAGAACGGGAGAATCGCTCCAAAAAGCACTTGAAAAGATCAACGAGCTTAGAGATCGTTATAAAAACATTCGCATCCAAGATAAAAGTAAAATCTTCAACACTGAGCTTCAAGAGGCTATCGAATTTGGGCATATGCTTGATTATTCAAAATTTATCGTTGAGAGTGCGATCGCTCGTAAAGAGAGTCGTGGTGCACACTATAGAGAGGATTGTCAAGAGCGTGACGATTACGCTTGATTATATGCCAGTAACTCTTGGTAAATTCGAGCTCAAAGAAAGAACATACTAAAAGGGAATGCTATGAGTACGATAGAGACAAAAAAGGTAAAATTTAAAGTATTTCGTTTTAATGCGGATGAGGACTATCTCCCTTACTATGATGAATATGATATGGAAGTAACTTCTGAGGAAGTTGTTCTTGATATCCTTAACCGAATCAAATGGGATCATGATGGTAGCTTCTCATATAGACGAAGTTGTCGTCATGGTATCTGTGGTGCTTGTGCCATAAAAGTAAATGGCAGAAGTACACTTGCTTGTAAAGAGAGAATGTTTGATATGCTTGATCTTTTTGGTAATGAGCTGACACTAGATCCTCTAAGCCAAAAAAGAGCTATCAAAGATATGATCATAGACAAGGGTGACTTTTGGGAAAAACATGATAGTGTCACTCCATATCTTGTTGCTGATATCGATGAAGAACCAGAGAGTGAGAACATCGTTACTCCACAAGAGGAGCACAGACTTCTTGATGCAGATCTTTGTATCCAGTGTGGAGCGTGTCACTATGCTTGTCCAGTAGTTGAGATCAATGAGGAGTACTTTGGTCCAGCGGCATTTGTAGCAGCATATAGATTTAGTGCTGATGTTCGTGATGAGAGTAAAGAGAGACTTAAAGATGTAAACGAGATGGGTCAAGGTGTTTGGGATTGTGTTAAATGCTTTGAGTGTGCCGAAGTGTGTCCAAAAGAGATCAATCCTATAGAAAAGATTACAAAACTCCATCAGATGGCATTTCAAGAAGGAGTGGCTAAAAACAATGTTGCAGTTCGCCATGCAGTTGGATTTAAGCACTCTATCGAAAAAAGAGGAGTTCTTGATGAGGGTGGTTTAGTTCTCTATTCAGAGGGTCCATCTATCGTCAAACATATCCCAGTAGCACTAAAGATGTTCAAAAAAGGAAAGATCCAAATGCCATGGAATATTCCTACATCCAAAAATATGGACGAGATCAAAAAGCTTGTCAAATCATCATCAACTGCTAAGTTTTAGGAGAAAAATATGAGTAAACTACGATACGCACTTTTTACAGGATGTACTGCAAAGCAGAGTACTCCAGAACAGTATATGTCAACTATGGCAGTTGCAAAGAAACTCGGTATCGAGCTTGTAGAGTTAGTAGAGGCTTCTTGTTGTGGAGCCTCTCATCTGCAAGATTATGATGAGTTTCTCTCACTTGTTCTAAATGCAAGAAACATTGCCTATGCAGAGAAGCATGGTCTGACAATGGTAACTATCTGTAACACTTGTCAGCTCAATACTGCAATGACAAAACACAAACTTGACAATGATCCAGAGCTAAAAGCAAAAGTAAATGAAAAACTTGCAGAAGTTGGTCTTGAGTATAAAGGAACATCAGAGATAACACACTTCCTCTATGCTATCATCGATGATATCGGTCTTGATAAAATCAAAGAGATGGTTGTTAAACCTCTTAGTCAGTTTAATATCGCACCATTTTATGGTTGTCACAACATCCGACCAAGTGAGTTAGCAAATGCTTCTCACAAAAATTCTGAAAGTCCATATAAACCTCACTCTCTTGATGATCTTATCATCGCTTGTGGTGGAGAGAGTGTCGATTATGAAGAGAAAAATAAATGTTGTGGTTTCCATGTAGAGCTTCAAGCACCAAAAACTGCTGCAATCCTAACAGGCAATGCAATCGCTGGAGCAATGGATAATAATGCAGATATGATGGTAACTCCTTGTCCACTCTGTCATCTAAAACTTGACACTCAAGCAGAACATGCTGGTGAAGCTATAGGAAGAGAGTTAGAGATGCCAGTACTTCATATGCAACAAATGGTAGGACTAGCTCTTGGATGTGATCCAAAAGAGCTAGGATTACAACATCACATAGTTGATGTTTCATTTGTATAGTCTCTTTTATACCCCTAAATTTTGGGGTATATCTAATTTCTTTGATGATATAGTAATATCATCTCTTTAATTATTACTCACTTTTACGATTTTAAGGTATAAAATTGAAAAAATTCACCAAACTAACACAAACACAACTTATCATCTTTACTGCTTTATTTTTAGTTCTTTTTGATAATTACACTTTCTTTGCAAATCTTATAAAGGTTTATACTTTAGATAAAAACTTTGGGTTTGTTATCTCTACTGCCATTGTGAACTTTTTCTTTACAGTGCTACTTCTTAGCCTTGTGAGTTTTAGATGGAGTATCAAACCTATAGTTATTACTCTTTTGCTTGTCTCATCACTTACAAACTACTTTATGAATACTTATCATGTAGTCATAGATGATAGTATGATAAGAAATACAATGCAGACAAATATCAATGAGTCATTAGATCTTGTAACTTTTAAGCAGGTACTCTACTTTCTCTTTTTAGGTGTTTTGCCATCATACTATGTCTATAGAGTTAAAATCATCTCTGGCTCCATTAAAGAGGAGCTACTCTCTCGACTAAAGTTAATAGGTATAACCATAGCTGTTATAGTGCTGAATATATTTATCTTCTCTAAACACTATACCTCTTTTGTGCGGGAGCACAAACCACTTCGCTTTAGTGTCAATCCCACCTACTGGATCTACTCAGTTGGTAAATATATCAATAAAACCTATATGAGTGGTCCACTTGTTGTCAAGCCTATAGGTCTTGATGCAAAAGTAGTAAAAAACGGTGATAATAATCGCTCTAAACTTGTTATCATGGTTGTAGGTGAAGCAGCAAGAGCCGATCATTTTAGCCTCAACGGATACAAAAGGAATACAAATCCACTCTTAAAAAAAGAGGATATCATCAACCTTTTTGATGTGAGTTCTTGTGGAACCTCTACCGCAGAGTCTGTTCCTTGTATGTTCTCAATCTATAACAAAGGAGAGTATAGCTACAAAAAAGGGATCTCAACTGAAAATGTCTTGGATGTTTTAAAACATACAAAAAAGATCGCCATTCTTTGGCGAGACAATAACTCCGACTCAAAAGGTGTAGCACTTAGAGTTCCTTATGAGGATTTTAAAACTTCAAAAAAGAATAAAATATGCATAGAAGGAGAGTGTAGAGATATTGGTATGCTACAAGGGCTTGATGAATTTATCAAAAAAAATAAAGGCAAAGATATCCTTATAGTTTTGCATCAGATGGGAAATCATGGTCCAGCCTACTATAAGCGATATACAAAGGAGTTTGAGAAGTTTAAACCAACATGTAAAACAAACCAACTCGAAAAATGCACACAACAAGAGATCATCAATGCTTATGATAATGCTTTGCTCTATACAGACTACTTTTTGGACAATGTTATAAAGTTTTTGAAAAGATATGATAAAACTTATGATACTGCTATGATCTATATGGCTGATCATGGTGAAAGTTTAGGTGAAAATGGCATCTATCTTCATGGACTCCCTTACTTTATGGCACCAAAGGCACAAACACATGTAGGTGCTATCATATGGTTAGGAGAGGGAATGAAAAAAGAGATCAACCTACAAGCTCTTCAAGCAAAAAGCAAAGAGCCGCTCTCTCATGACAACCTCTTTCATACCCTTCTTGGTATCTTTAATGTCCAAACAAAAGTCTATAATCCAAAAATGGATATACTGCACAATGAACATTAATCGACAGATACTCTTCACACTTCTTATTTTAATAGGAAGTGTACTCTTTTTTGGCGTAAGTGATATCGATGTTAAAGTGCAAGATCTTTTCTATAATTTTCAAACACACTCTTGGATACTTGATAGTCATAAACAACCATACAAATTTCTGTTCTATGACGGTTTAAAAAGATTACTGATAGCTATAGGCATAATCCTTCTTTTGCTACTTCTCTTTTTCTGGAAAAAAGATTTTTTACAACCCTATAAAAGAGGATTGCTAATTGTTATTCTCTCTGCTATAGTTGTACCTGTGGTTGTTGGAGGACTAAAAAAAGAGACAAATATGCCCTGTCCTAAAGATGAAGTCCACTATGGAGGACTCTATCCAAGAACAGCCGTATGGCAACCCTATCCTTTGACATTTAAAAAAGAGCATCCTACTACTCGTTGTTGGCCTGCAGGACATGCAAGTGGTGGTTTTGCACTTATGAGCCTTTTTTTTCTTTTTAGAACAAAGAAAAACAAAATCATAGCTCTTTTAGGAGGGATAGCTACGGGATGGATTATGGGGCTTTATAAAATGATCATAGGAGATCATTTCTTCTCTCATACATTTATCACTATGGTACTTGCATGGCTGCTCATCTTACTGATCGTAAAGTTGATCGATCATTATTTTCCAGAAAACGACTCTACCCCACAACATAAATAGATATTATGTTGGTGGAGTAATATTATGATTTTGGTCTAAAGGCTTTTATCACCTCTTCATTTGTCTCGATATAGCTTCCACCTATAAGATCGATACAGTAAGGAACTGCTGGAAATACTGCATCTAAGCACTCACGGATAGATTTAGGTTTACCTGGAAGATTGATGATAAGAGATTTACCTCGTATCCCTGCAGTTTGTCTTGAGAGTATAGCAGTTGGAACATACTGTAAACTTACCTGACGCATCAACTCACCAAATCCTGGCATCATCTTTTCGCAGACATTTTCAGTCGCTTCTGGGGTTACATCTCTAGGAGCTGGACCTGTCCCTCCTGTTGTTACTATAAGATCACATCCCTTTATATCACAAAGCTCTATCATCGTCTTCTCGATGACATCCTGCTCATCAGGGATACATCTATACTCTATCTCAAAAGGGTTTTTAAGATACTCCTTCATCGTCTCTTGTATCGCCATACCAGAGATATCTTCATAGATCCCTTTACTTGCTCTATCACTTGCTGTTATAACGCCTATCTTGATTGTATCCATTTATGCTCCTTGTAAGAAATGATTTGCATTTTTAAAGAGTGTTACATTAGCAATATCTTTAAAAAATTCATATGCACCCTTTGCATCGATGATATGATCTTTGCCTCCGATATAAACCTCTATGATAACTCCTTGCTCTTGCAGCCACACAAGCTCATCCCTGTTCCACTCAAAGTAGAGGAGCTCTTCAAGCTCTTTAGAGGTTGTCTCTCTTGTAAAAACACTCTCTTTTTTATATGGTGCAAAACAGGCACTCAAAAAGTTTTCCAGATAACTTTTTTTGTCTTTATTATATCCTCGAAGCTGAAGCTTTTTAAACGCTTCACTCTTCGTTTGAAAAAAAGCAGGAGAGAGAAGTACCACTCGATCTACACGCTTAAAATCTTTGACACACTCTATAGCCTCTTTGTAGGCTTTGATAGCACCATAACTAAAGCCATAGATACTAAACTCACTTCTTTGTATCAACTCTGCAAAAAAATGTTCCTCATTCTTTAGTGCAAACCCACTATAAAACCTCATGAAGTATCTCTTGAACCTCTTTTTTTGTTATCGCTTCATTTTTGCTAAGTATTGCCTCTACTTTTTCGATACTCTCCTTTCCAAATGACTCAAAAAGTGTCTCTACCTCGCTATAGAGTCTCTCTAAAAGATCAGCACACTCATCCTCAGATGCTACAAGGCTTGAACCCATCCCATACTCATCTATCATCTCTTTTGCGATCTGTTTTGCATTGGAAAGATCACTCTTTGCACTACTTGGGTGCTCTCCATACCTCATATCACACAAAACGATCCCCCCTAGCAGTGTCTTTATGTGCTTTTGCAGTTCGCTTTGAAGCATTGGTTCATCTGCATTTGGAGGAGTTAAACGCTCATTGCTTAAAAGCAGCTTCTCAAATGGAAGATCATAGTAGGTTGCTACAACTACTTTTCCACTTTGATACGTTACTCTTTGTCTCTTTTGCTCTTTAGAGAGGATCTGTAACTTTCTTTTTCCATAGACAACTTTATCTTTAACAGAATAAAAGTGCTCCATAGTCACACGTGAGTGATTTTGACGAAGAGCTAAAAGAGCTGCTTCATTGACAAATGCTGCTAGTGTTGCACCATTAAAACCTACTGTTATGGAGGCTATTTTTGTTGCATCCACATCATTTGGTATATTTGCAAGATACTTTTTGATAATCTCTTTGCGTTCATTTTTTGTAGGTAAATCCACAAAAATACGACGATCAAAACGCCCAGCTCGAAGTAGTGCAGGATCAAGCACATCGATCTTGTTTGTTGCTGCCATAACGATCACACCACTTTGAGACTCAAATCCATCCATCTCTGTTAGTAGCTGATTGAGGGTGGCTTCTCGTTCATCGTTACGATTGCCATCGCGTCTTTTTCCAACTGCATCGATCTCATCGATAAAGATAATAGCTGGAGCATTTTTCTTTGCTACTGCAAAGAGTTCATGTACCCTTTTTGCTCCCATACCAACATAGATCTGAACAAAACTTGCACCACTTTGATAGTAAAAAGAGACTCCAGCAGCATTGGCAACGGCTTTTGCTATCATCGTCTTTCCAACTCCTGGAGGACCTACAAGTAAAACTCCACGCGGCAAGCGTGCACCAAAGTTTTTATATTTTGTGGGATTTTTCATAAAATCGATGATCTCTTGAAGCTCCTCTTTGACATCCTCTATACCACCGATATCATCAAAAGTTACATCAGTTTTGATCGCCTCTATCGGTCTTATGATCTCCTCTGAAGGCTGCTCATTTTTAGCTGCTTTTGAGACTTGTTTGAGAGATTTTTGTTCTTTTTTTGATCCCTTTTGTCTCCACAAAAAAACAAAAAAAGCAACCCCTATACCTAGCACAACAAGAACTACACTAAAGAGCCAGGAACTATCAGCTATCTTCACTCGATAATCCACCAACATAGCAGGAGTAAGTAGCTCTTTTGGTACTTTATAAAGAGCTCTCTTAGTTTTAAGGTAGATATACTCTTTTGAAGCAAGGACCTCTTTTACTTCATGACTTTGCAAAAGCTCATTTGCTTGACGCAAAGAGATCACTTTTGCATTGTCTCTTAGAAGTGCAAAAAGAAGAAGCAGTGCTATAAACAAAGCCGAAATGATAATAAGCAGACGATTATTAAGCTTCAAAGTCGGCATAGTTTGCATCCTTTTTTACCTCATACTCTGCTATCTCAAGCCAGTTTCCTACAAGATCAAGTTTTGATCTTATCTTGATTGGATTGAAAAACTGATCATAACCGATATAGTAACCATCCTTTTGTGTCTCTATAAGCACTTGCAAAGGGGTTGTTTGTGCTTTTCGAAAGAGATAGTTTTTCTCTTTGACTATCTCCTCTATCTCATGAAGGCGTCTTTTTGCAGTTTTGCCATCTACTTCTGGCTTCATATGAGCTGAAGGTGTTCCATCACGCTTAGAGTAACTAAAAGCATGAAGATGAGTAAGATGCAGCTCCTTTGCATTTGCTATAGCCTCTTGCCAAATCTCTTCACTCTCTCCTGGGTGCCCTGTGATAAAGTCTGTACCTATAGCAAAACCTTTCTCTTTTAGATACTCAAAGAGCTCTCTATCTTGTTTATAGACATTTCGTCTGTTCATGAGTTTCAACATCTTTGGCGAAGTATGTTGAAGAGCGATATGTAGATGCTTCTCTAACCATGGCTCATCAAGCAACTCCTTAAACTCATCACTTACTTGAACAGGCTCGATACTTCCTAAACGGATACGCCTAACCCCTCGAATATAACTGATCTTTTTTAGAAGCTTTGCAAGAGAGCTTTTTGTATCGACTCCATAACTTCCTAGGTTCGTTCCAGTAAGGATAAACTCCCCAAATCCATTAGAAGCAAGACGCGAAATCTGCTCGATAATCTTGTTCTCATCCAAACTTCTTGCATCTCCTCGAACATAGGGGATGATGCAGTAGGAGCAGCGAAAATTGCACCCCTCTTGGATCTTTATGAATGCTCTACTTTTACCTATAAACTCTCCAACTACCGCATCATCAACAAACTCCAAATCCCCTATCTCATAAAAACCTTCAGGCTTTTGAAGAAGCTTGTTGATCTTTTTCTTTTCACTCTGCCCAAACACACCAGCAACTCGCCCCTCTTTTAGAAGTTGCTCCCCTTTGGTATGTGCTCCACATCCAGTGAGATAGATCTTAGGAGCACTACTCTTTTCTAGTTTGGAGATGTAGTTGCGGACATTGCTATCAGCTCCATTGGTAACGGTACATGAATTGATCACTACTACATCTGCCTCTGCTTCATCTTCAGTTATCTCATACCCTTGCAGTGCACTCTTCATAACCTGTGAGTCATAGAGATTTGTACGGCATCCAAATGTCTTAAAGTAGATCTTCTTACTCATACCAACTCACCATCATTTGGTTTTAACTGCCCTTTATCACGCGAAAGACTGATACGCTGTGTTGGATAAGCGATTGTGATATCATCTTCAGCATTATAGGCATCAACGATTTCCATAGATATCGTGCTTCTTAGTGTCAAAGTCCCATAAGCATTTGTAAGATACCACGCCTCTATATCGATACCATAATCCTCTATAAAGGAGTAGATACGCGGCTCGACATTTGTATTTTTGAGGCTGTAGTGATGGCGAAGTTTGTTTAGCTGTTTTCTTGTTATATCTGTATAACCTTTTGAGTATTTTTTGGCTATCTCTTTTGCGATATACATCGCTTTTTTGTGATTAGAATCAAAAGTGATCGTGATTTTTACTCCATCCCAGACAGTTTTGAGTGAGTAGTGTGTATAGTTTGCAATCATTCGCGAAAAGATATAGTTATTTGGTATAAAAACGATACGCCCTGCTCTTCTGTTATGAGAGATAGATGTTAGTGTGATATCCTCAAGTATCGTAATACGAAGCAAAGAGATATCTAACACATCACCAATATACTTCATCCCATCCATATCAACACGGATCCTATCACCAACATGAATACTCCCTCCAAACACGATCACTAGCCATCCAAGGATAGACATAAACCAATCCTTCATCGCAATAGCAATACCAGCAGAGGCAAATCCAAGAATCGTTACAAGATAGGAGGCATTTTCTATATAGTTAAAAAAGATGATCAATAAAATGATAGAGAAATTGGTAAATGTGATAAATTTATTTGCCATATAGAAGCGTTCATTATCTTTTATATACTTTTTAGCGATAAGTTTAAGAATAAAAAAGATAAAAAAGACTACAAGAACAGTTATACCTATATTTGCAAGTTTAATTGCTTGAGCTTTGATCCCCTTATTAAGATTTATCTCGATAACATCAAATCGTTTTTTATAAACATCAGCAGTTACTACCAAGATATCATAAGCAGCTTGAAACTTATCAAGCTCTTTTTGACGTTTTTGGAACTCTTTTTTGTATTTTATATCCTTTGTTAATCTATAGAGTTCTTGATAGATATAGATCTCTCTTTTTAGTAACTGTATAAGTTTTTCTAGCTCATTTTTTCTTTGTATATAGCTCTCAAACTCCTTTCTTATCGTTTTTAAAAAGGAGATAGCACTAAAGATATCAAAAGGATTTTTCACTTCAGGAACATTCTCTATCTTTGGTGGAGTTATCAGCTCAGAAAAGGGAGAAGAGCCCTTCTCTTTTAGTTCTCCTAACTGAGTTGTGAGGATCTTTTTTTTAGCTATGAGTGCCTCTAACTGCTCCTTTTGCTCTTTTTTCTTATGTCGATATCTTTGTAAATGCTTAATCTTATCTTCAATCTCTTTAAGACTCCTCTCAACCTCAAGACTTGTAAGATAGGAGGAGTAGCTCTTTGTCCATATCTTCTCTTGATCGATCTTTTGTTTGATCTGCTCTAGCTCTGCACTCAAACTGATCACTCTGTTTTGGATTGCTCTTTCTTTTTTTCTTTGCTCTTCTTGTTCTAGAAGTGTTTGGTTATGCTCATCTGTTTTAGTGATAGATAGAGTCTGTTTTGGTGCAACATTAGGAAGTGCAAATGCCAAAGAGGCAACTAAAAGAGCAAAAAAACGAAACATCCCTACCCCTCAAACTCTCTAAGAATTGAGATAACATCCTCTTTTGGAAGATCATCTACTATCTTCACATCACCGATACCATTAGGCAAGATAAACTTGATCTTTGCATCACTACTCTTTTTATCAAGGAAAAAAGCTTCATAAAAGCTCTCTACATCTTTGATCTTGTATGAAGTTGGTAGGTCATAACGCTTTAAAAGCTCCTCTATACGTTTAGCTTCTTCGCTAGAGAGCATACCAAGACGCTGAGCTAGTTTGTTAGCCATAACGATCCCTATAGCAACACTCTCTCCATGAAGATATCTCTTATACCCTGTCTCCATCTCTATCACATGACCAAATGTATGCCCATAGTTTAGTGCAGCACGCAAACCTCTCTCTTTTTCATCTTTAGAAACAACACTTGCTTTAGTCTCTACTGAGTATTTGATAGCAAGTTTGAGATTTTGCTCATCTTTTAGATCATGTGTCTCTAAAAACTCAAAAAACTCTTTGTTAAATGTTACCGCCATCTTTACAATCTCAGCAACACCAGCACTAAACTCTCTCTTTGGTAGAGTTGAAAGAAAGTGTGCATCTATATAGACCGCTTTAGGCTGATAAAAGGCACCTATGAGGTTTTTGCCATATTTGTTATTTATACCTGTTTTGCCTCCGACACTTGCATCTACTTGAGAGAGTAGAGTCGTTGGTATCTGTATAAAATCGATACCGCGTTGATAGATACTCGCTGCATACCCTGTCATATCACCTATAACTCCACCACCAAAAGCTATAAGTAGTGAAGATCTATTAAATCTATGATTAAAAAGAGCTTCAAGAATATAGTCAATACTTTGCTGATTTTTATACTCTTCGCCATCTTGAAGTGTGATGATATAGAGCTCTTTAGCCTCTATATGCTCTAGAAGATATTTTAGATGCAATCCTGCAACTTTTGTATTGGTAACGATGGCAACTTTTGAGTCAAACTGTAGTTTTGGAAGCGTATCAATCACTATATCATATGAGTTATCGATTGTTTTTTTGAGTTCTATAGCTACTTTCATATCCTACCTATCTTTTTTAAGGTAAGATATACTACTTAAAGATCGCTAAAAAAGGGATTAAATATCATCTACAGGTATAAACATCTGATGAGAATTGCTCAAATAGTGATACATCAAATCACTGTCCGTAGAGAGATAGGAGTAGATAACTCTATGGAGTAGTTTCTTTGAAAAGGGAACAACATGTAAAAAGTTCTCTCTTTTTTGCAAAACTCTTAGAGGATTTTCTTCAACTTTAAAGACCTTAATCTTTTTAGAAAAGATCGTTGAGAGGTTATAGTAATGCTCAATCACCTGCTCTTTTTGCTCTTGATGCTCTTTGAGATAGTTATAGAGCTCTATATTAAGATCAAACTGTTCAGAAAAGTCAAAAATGGTATTTGATATCTTCTCTGGCTCTTTGCTATCAGAGACAATCAAAACAGAGTATTTTAGATTTGCTAGTGGCTTTTGTGCAAGTTTGAGTACTGGTATATGGAGTTTATAGAGGATTTTTCGCATCTTATAGTCATAAAAAGTTGCATTGGCAACGATAACAACTCCAGAGTGAAACTGCTTTTTATCAGCAAGTATCATCTCCTCTAGTGGTATATCATCATACTTTACAAAAAGCATCGTTTTATCATCAACACGCTCTTTGATCATCTCAAGTGCTTCTATGTCGTTTGGATTGATCACTCGGATATAGAGCTCTTTTGCAAGTTTACGTTGGATATAGCAACTTTCATCAAGAACTCTTTTGATCGTATCTCTATCATTTTTTTGCATATCGATAAGCAGATAGAGTGTTGTTCCAAAAGGCTCAGGAAACTGCCCCAACTCCTGTTTTATAGCACGATAGACCGTCTTTAAAACATGAGGCTCTCCTATAAGCAAAAGGATATCATTTGGCTGGATCATACGACGGCGAGTTGGCAGCAGGAGCTTTTGGTTACGATAGATCGCAGCTATCTTCCAATCCTTTTGCTGGATCACTCCTAGATGCTTATAGACAAATGAACTACCAAAAGGGACAGAGACCTCCATGATCTCACCTTCACCTAGTCCCACATTTTGGGCAATAACTGGAACATTTGGCAAAAAGTCTATTAACTTAGAAGCAAGAATATCATTGGCATTTATGAAAACGACATTACCACTCTCTTTATAGTCAAGCCCCCATTCATCCATAACGATTATAGATAGATGCTTCTTTATAGCTAGGATATTTTTGATACTGATTTCAACATCTACTCTATCATCCATCGCTATAAAAACTTGCAAAAACTCCATCTTGAGTATATTGGCAAGTTTATAAAAGCTTGTGGGATCAAACTCAAAAAACTTAAAACGTGCAGGATTGACCCCTTGATACTCTCTTGACTTCATCTCTACTACATAGTAGATATTTTCACTTGTATAGGTATCAATCACACGCTGGATAAAGTGCTCTCCAACACTGCCACTTGAGAGTATAAGTATCTTTTTCATCTATACTTGATCATCCTCCACCTACAAAATCAAGCAGCTCTATCTTATCACCCTCTTCTAAGATAGTATCGGCCCATTTATCCTGTTTTACTATCTGCATATTTCGTGCTGAAGCCATAACTTTACCTTCTAATTTTAGCTCTTTGATCAGCTCTTGAAGTGTTATACCTTCATGAAACTCTCTTTTTTCTCCATTTACGATGATTTGCATTTTAGAACTCCACTATTTTTGCATCTAAAGTTTTGCCATTATATAAAGAGTTGCTATCTTTAACCTTATAGGATCCATTTAGATCCAAAGCTAAAAATCTCTCTATATTTGCACCCACTTCAACTTTTAAAGGCTCTTTATTAAGAATCTCAAGAGGTCTATTTACTATAAGCTCTATCAGCTCTTGTAGTGTCAATACCCCACTTTGAACAAGCATTGTATAGTAGAGTGGCCATGCATCAGCAAGTGCACTGCTTCCATATGCCGCATCAAAAAAGGCAACCTCTTTGTTTACTGGAGAGCTTGGCTGATGAAGAAGTGTCAGTATATCTATATGCCCCTCTTTGAGTGCCAAAAGAAGCTTAAGTCTTAGCTCTTCATCCACAAGTGGCGGATTGAGTTTGGCAGTTGTATTAAAATCCTCACATGCCTGATCACTCCACAAAAGATGGTGCAAACTTACCTCAGCACGCACTCTTACCCCCTCTTTTTTTGCCTTTGTGATCATATCAAGACTTCTAGGAGTAGCAACAGACTGAAATAAGATGGCTATATCATAGTATCTAGCTATCTCTATCATCCGAGAAATATGTACTACTTCGCTAAGTTCTGGGATACCAGCAAGTCCTAGTTTAGAACTGACATCCCCTTCAAACATCACCCCTTGAGAGATAAGTGAGTTATCCTCTGCCTTACACAAAAGAGTCTTTTTATACATCTTTACATACTCAGCTACCTTTATAGCGATGTTATTTTTAGCTATCGTACTCATCCGTGGAGCTATAGCACCCTTTTTTAGAAGGATTGCAATATTTGAGAGGGAGAGATCCTCTTGGAGTGCATCGATAGCTATCTCTATCTCTACATCATCGATGTCTTTGATAGAGTTTTGTGCAAATTCAAGCACGATCTCATTATCTATACGAGGCGTGGAGTCTGGTTGAAGCACCACACCTCCAACACCTCCATCTTTTGCCTCTTTTGCACACTGTTTGATAGTTGTTGCACTTAAACTAGCATCTTTAAGACGCACATTAAGATCAACTATCTTTGGAACGATAATACACCCTTGCATATCTTTGATATCTTCTGCTTCTAAAGAAGAAGCGATCTTTGTTATGATCCCCTCTTTTACCTCTATATCTACTCTATCTCCATTTGGTAACTGACAATTTTTATATAGCATTCTATCATACCTATCCAATTTGATGCTATAATTTTAGCTAAAAAAGGCTTATTTTGAAACTACTTGTTAGTGCACTTGAACACTCTGCCAATGTCCACCTCAAACGCCTCTCTCAAGAACTTCCTAAAGAGGTGGAGTTTGAGGGTATCTTTACCAAAGAGTTAGGAGATCCTATCGTTGATCTCCAAAGCCTTGCTATTATGGGTTTTGTCGATGCTATAAAGAAGCTTCGGTTTTTTTTCAAACTTGCAGATAAGATGGTAGAACTTGCCAAAGATGCTGATAAAGTACTTCTGATGGACTCTTCTGGATTTAACCTTCCACTTGCTAAGAAGATCAAAAAAGCCTATCCAGATAAAGAGATCATCTACTATATCCTTCCTCAAGCATGGGCGTGGAAGCAAAAACGCATCCCTGTTTTAGAGCGTACATGTGATCATCTCTGCTCCATCTTACCTTTTGAAAAGGAGTACTACTCCAAAGATGCACCCATTGAGTATGTCGGACATCCTCTCCTTGATATCATTCCAGATTTTAAAGAGAGTATCAGCAAAGAGATCAAAGAGGTACTCTTTATGCCAGGAAGCCGAAAAAGAGAGATCACCAAACTGATGCCACACTTTAAAAAGATGCGAAGAGAACTTGGAAGCTCTATCAAAGCAACTATCGTTATCCCACCTTTTTTTACACAAGAGGAGCAACAAAAGCTCTATGGAGATCTTTATGAGTTTAACATCGAGCATGATAGCTACAAAGCAATGCTTCGAGCTGATTTTGGATTTATATGTAGTGGGACGGCAACTCTTGAAGCCTCTTTGATAGGTCTGCCTTTTGTGCTTACTTATATCGCAAACAGACTTGACTACCTTATCGCTTCTCGTTTGGTTAAACTCAACTATATAGGATTAGCAAATATTATGCTAGAGAAGAAAGATGGCTCATTTATCCATCCTGAACTCATACAAGATGATGTTTCGGTAGAAAATATGCTCAAAGCTTATAAAGATATCGATAGAGATAGATTTTTAGAAAGATCAAAAGAGTTACGCAACTATCTTGCACATGGAAGTGCAACCAATGTTGCAAAAATCATCCTCGCTTAACGCTCTTTGATCTTTTTTACCAACTCATCGTAACTCTCTATCTTATACTCTGTATAGAGTCTATCGAGGATTTGATTGAGTCTATTTTCATTGAGGTTGCTATAGCGATCCTTATCAAAAGATCTATCTTCTTCAATCTTAGAGAGAAGTTCTCTTTTAGATATATCCTCTTTAGATATAAGATCTTTGATAATAGCGATAATCTCATCCTCTAATGTCTTTATATCTATACCATCATCTGCTTGAGACTCAAACATAACATAAACCTTATACATCCCAAGTGCTGATGCCACCAAAAATGAGATCATCATGATACTCTCAAGATGCTCTTTGAAAAACTCTCCCATTTTATCTCCTTAACAATAGATAACCACACACAATCCCAGGAAACAGTGCTACCAAATAGATCTTGATATCCAAGATATGGTTGTTTTTTAGTGCTATAAAACCAACAAATAAAAAGAGATAGGCTCCAAGTCGATAAAGAGAAAGACCACCCTTTATCCCCTCTCTTAAACTACTTAAAGTCAAGGGTTTAACCTTTTTTCTCTCCTCTTTTATGATCTCTTTGATATCAAGATCTTCATCTGTCTTATTTGTCTCCTCTTCAAAGAGTCCATGAGGATCATCGATCTTATCAAGTGGATCTTTATCATCTATATAGGCATCGCTTTTTACACCCTTATCTACCATCTTTTTATAGCTATAGCCAGAGGCAAGGATGATAAAGAGACTACTTAAAAAAGCTACCTGCACATTAGCAAAGATCTCCTTACCAAAAAGAAGCGTAACAAGGATAGCAAGTTCAAAAAAAAGAAAAGTTTTAAATCTTTGTACCACTGAAATCCTCGTCATCATCCTCATCTTTATCAAAATGTGGTTTCATTCGCTCACTTCGCTCTTTGGCAAGTTTTTCATACTCTTTATACTGTTTGGAGTAGGCTTTATAGACATTAAGAATAGCTGCTGCCACCCCTATAAAGACTCCTACCCATAGTGTCCATGTCATACCTGTAGCTTTTTTCAAACCTATCCCAAGCCCTACTCCTATCAAGATAGCTACAACGATAGAGATCCCTAAAGAGAGATCATCTGCTGCTTCGATGATAGGTTTAAAGCGAGGTTTTTCCTCTTGTTGTGGCTCTTTATTTTCCACTGATCTCTCCAAAGACTCTATCAAAAGTTTCTATCGTATCTTCAATGATCTGATCAGTTATCGCAGTAGAGATAAAACCTGTCTCATAGAGTGAACAGGCAAAGTAGTACCCCTCCTCTAGCATCTTTGAGTGGAACTTCGCAAAGAGTTTGGCATCTGTTTTTGCTGCATCATCAAAGTTTTTGACTGGATTTTCATTGAAGAAGAAGCCAAACATACTCCCTCTTACAGTTGTTTGACAAGGGATGTTATGCTTAGCTGCTGCCTCACTCATACCCTCCATCAATCTTCTAGCTCTTTCTTGCAGTACATCGATAATGCGGGAGTTTTGTTTGAGTTTTGTTATAGCTGCATTTCCTGCTGCCATCGCAACTGGATTTCCGCTAAGTGTCCCTGCTTGATAGACAGGTCCTTCTGGAGAGAGCATATCCATAATCTCCGCTCTACCACCAAAAGCACCCACTGGCATACCACCACCGATAACTTTTCCCAAAGTTACAAGATCAGGTTTTACTCCTGTGATCGTCTCAGCCCCTCGAAGTGTCGCTCTAAAACCACTCATAACCTCATCAAAGATCAAAACTGTTTTATATGCATCACACAACTCTCTTAGCTCTTTAAGAAACTCTTTTTCAGCAGGAACTAGCCCCATATTTCCAGCGATCGGCTCAATGATCACACACGCAATACCTTCAGAATCCTCAAAGCATCGCTTCACACTCTCTATGTCATTATACTTTGCCAAAAGAGTGTGTTTGGTAAAGTCAGCTGGTACTCCAGGGCTACTTGGTGTTCCAAAAGTTGCTGCACCACTTCCAGCACTCACTAAGAGTGAGTCACTATGTCCATGGTAGCATCCCTCAAACTTCACTATATCATCACGCCCAGTAAAACCACGAGCTAGTCGTATAGCACTCATAACCGCCTCAGTACCACTACTAACAAAACGCACCTTCTCTATACTCTCAAACAACTCCACAACATCTTTGGCAAGTTGTGTCTCAGCCTCTGTTGGTGCTCCAAAGCTTAGACCATGTTTTACTGCATCGATAACGGCACTCTCTATCGTCTCATCGCGATGTCCAAAGATAAGTGGACCCCAGCTTTGAACATAGTCCACATATCTGTTTCCATCTACATCATAAAGATAAGCTCCCTTCCCCTCTTTTATAAAAACAGGAACCCCACCTACACTCTTAAATGCTCTCACAGGAGAGTTCACTCCTCCTGGGATAAAGTGTTGTGCTTCTATAAAATCTTTTTGCGAATGTTCTCTTTGCATTCTTAAACCTCGATATTTTTTGGATATTATAGCGAAGCTGGACAAATGGGTTTAACTATCTTTGCTATAATCACTTATCATGAATAGAAAATCTTTCTCCTTTTTTGTTGCATTGCTGATCCATTTGGTGATCTTTCTCTTTTTATATATCCTTTTTACCCAAGCAAACCATCAGATCAAACCTACCATAAAAAAAGAGAAAAGAGTCAAGATCTCTCTAAAAGATTTCAAGATCCAAAAACCCAAAAAAACAAAAAGAGCAGGACAACTCAAACAAAAACCAAAACCAACCCCTATAGCTCCACCAATGCCAAAGGGGGGACAACTTAAAAAGATCGTTCAAAAACCTCTCCCAAAGTACAACCCAAAAAAGAAAAAGAGGATCCCACATCTTAATAAACCAAAGAGTAAACCCAAAACAAAAAAGAAAGAGTCTCAGCCACCAAAAAAGATCCAAAAACTTCCACCATCAAAAACAAAACCGCTCATACCAGTAGAAAAAAGGCACAAAGAGCAAAATCTAACAAAAAAAGAGACTCCAAAAAACAACAACCCACTCTATGCCCTACTGAGTGAAGATCACTCTAAAGAGGAGATAGAGCAAAAGAAAAAAAGCATCTCATCCTCAAATGGTGTGATGCAAGATATCAAAGAGCTCTATGGAGATGAGTTTGGCAAACTCTCTGCAGGACAACAGAAGTATATCCTTGACAATCAAGAGATCATGAGACGCATCACTCAACAAGTACTTAACCGTGTAGCACGAGTTAATATCCCTAGAGATCTTAGTGTCAATACCTACAATATCATCGAATTTAAACTCCATCCAGATGGAAGTATGAGTGACTTTCGTTTTATCAAAAAGAGTGGTGTTTACATCCTTGATGAAACAACTAAAGAGACTATCGAGTATGCCTATAGCAAATACCCCCATCCATCAGAAACAACACTCATACGCTACAATGTTTTTTATAATTTAGCGAGATATTAGGTATAATAACAAACTTTTTTTCAAAGGCTAAAGACTATGATAAACTCTCTTAGAGGTATGAATGATATCATCTGTGATGAGCGATTTAACTACTTTTTAAAGGTGGCTGAAGATATCGCAAAGAGATATGGATTTTGCTATATTGAGACGCCGATCTTAGAGGAGACCTCTCTCTTTAAGCGAAGTGTGGGTGAGAGTAGCGATATCGTTGGTAAGGAGATGTATCAGTTTATCGATAAAGGTGGCAATGATGTTTGTATGCGTCCAGAAGGTACAGCTGGAGTGGTTCGTGCATTTATCCAAAAGAAGCTTGATCGTGCTGGAGGGATCCATCGCTACTACTACTATGGACCGATGTTTCGCTATGAGCGACCACAAAAGGGTCGTCTAAGAGAGTTCCATCAGTTTGGAGTGGAGAGCTTTGGAGTTGCAAGTGTTTATGAAGATCTATCAATCATCATGATGATAGCAGACATCCTTAATGCCCTAGGTATAGGCTACAAACTCAAACTCAACTCTCTAGGATGCAAGGAGTGTATGCCACCATATCGCAACGCTCTTGTCTCCTTTTTAAATAGTGTTGAAGAAAATATCTGTGAAGATTGTAAGCGAAGAAAAAGCACCAATCCTATCCGTGTACTTGATTGTAAAAATGAGAAGTGTCAAGAGCTTTACACAGATGCACCAAAACTGCTAGATAATCTCTGCGACTCTTGCGAGAGTGACTTTAAAAAGCTCACTACACTCCTTGATCGACAAGGGATAAAGTATGAAATAGATACCAATCTAGTACGAGGTCTTGACTACTACTCTAAAACTGCCTTTGAGTTTGTCAGTGATGGTATAGGTGCTCAAAATGCCATCGCCGGTGGTGGACGATATGATCGTCTAGTGGAGTTTTTAGATGGTAAAGCTACTCCAGCAGTTGGCTTTGCTATGGGGATAGAGCGTCTTTTAGAGCTTATCAAGATGCCTGAGAGTACAAGAGAGGGGTATTATATAGGATCAATGGATGAGGAGTCTGTTGAGTTTGCTATCGAGCTTGGATATAAAAAACGCAAAAGCGATAAAGTAGTTGTCGAATACAAAAGAAAATCACTCAAAAACCACCTCAAAGGTGCAGATAAGATAAATGCCAGATACTGTGTTGTTATTGGCGAAAATGAGAGAAAAAATGAAACAGTATGGGTGAAAGATCTTGTAGAGAAAAAAGAGAGCATTATCCCAATAAGTGAGTTTTAAAGTGAAAAACTTTGCTCTTGATATCTGGTCAAACAACAACTTTATCATCGACAATGGTCTGCTAAAGCTCAACTACAAAAGTATGCCCTCTCTTTTGGAGATAGCTCAAGAGATCCGCGACAAAGGGGTGCGTGGACCTTTGCTTCTTCGCTTTCCGCATCTGATCAAAAAGCAGATAGAAAACCTCTATAGAAACTTCCAAAACGCTATAAAGGTAAACAGCTATCAAGGAGACTTTAACGCCGTCTTTCCACTTAAGGTCAACCAATACCCAGAGGTTGTCAAAGCAGTCACTCAAGCTGGAAAAAAGTTCAACTATGGACTTGAAGCTGGAAGCAAAGCAGAGCTGATCTTGGCTATAAGTATGGTCAATGATGGTGCACCAATTACAGTCAACGGCTTTAAAGATGAGGAGATGATCACACTAGGGTTTATCGCCTCATCTATGGGAAAGGATATCACACTTACTGTTGAGGGGTTGGGAGAACTTGAGACCATCATCAATGTAGCAAAAAAGAGCAAACTCAAACCTCCAAAGATTGGGATCCGTGTTAGGTTGCATAGTAGCGGTAGTGGAGCGTGGGCAAAAAGTGGTGGTATGGATGCGAAGTTTGGTCTTACTTCAACAGAGATACTCGAGGCTATCTCACTGCTAAAAGAGGCAGATCTATTAAACAACCTCACTATGATCCACTTTCATATCGGTAGCCAGATGGCAGATATCGCCCCTATAAAACGCGCTCTTAGAGAGGCTGGAAATATCTATGCAGAGCTAAAGATGCTTGGTGCTGATGCACTCAAAAACATCAATATCGGTGGAGGACTTGCCATAGAGTATGAGCAACACTCACGCCAAAAATCCTACAACTACTCACTTGAAGAGTTTAGCAGTAGTGTGGTCTTTTTACTTGCAGATATCATGAATGCAAAAGGGGTGGAACATCCAGATATCTTTACAGAATCAGGTCGCTTTATCGTCGCACCTCATGCAGTCTTGATAGCTCCTGTTCTTGAGCTTTTTTCACAAGATTATCAAGAGAGGCACCTAAAGTTTAAAGAGCAAAATCCCCCTCTTATAGAGGAGCTTCGAGAGCTCTATAAGGCTCTTAACCAAAAAAACTGTATCGAGTATCTTCATGATGCTTTAGATCATATCGAATCACTCCTAACCCTTTTTGATCTTGGATATATCGATTTGCAAGATCGCTCAAATGCGGAGATACTTGTCCATAACATTATCAAAAAGTCACTCTATCTAAAAAGAGACTATACAACGACTGAGCTGGTACAACTTCAAGCCAGACTACAAGAGCGATATCTTATCAATGCTTCGATATTTCAGAGTCTGCCAGATTATTGGGGCTTGGGACAAAATTTTCCGATAATGCCACTGCATCATCTAGATCTTACCCCTTTAAGACCTGCTTCACTTTGGGATATCACTTGTGATAGTGATGGAGAGATCAGTTTTAAAGAGGATAAGCCACTCTATCTTCATGATATAGATCTTGACTATGAGGAGTATTTTCTTGGATTTTTCAATGTTGGAGCCTATCAGGAGACTTTGGGTATGGCACATAACCTTTTTACACATCCTAGTGAGTTTACGATAGATATCCACGAGGATGGATACAACATCACTTTTGAAAATGAGTCCAAAAATATACTCCAGATCCTTGCATCAATCGGCTATAAAGAGCAAGAGATCTTAAAAAAACTTAAAAGTGACATAGCAAAGAGCCCATTTATAGAAGAACAAGAAAAAAGTGCTACACTTTCACTGCTTGAAATCTACCTAAATCAAAATGGATATTTACGCACAACAAACTAAAAAGGGATAGGATTGGGACTACTCAAAGAGATAAGAGATGATTTTGCAAATGTAAGAAAAAATGATCCAGCTTTTAGCTCCAATCTTGACTTTCTTTTTAACTACCCCGGAGTATGGGCGATCGTATGGTACCGTATAGCCAACAGACTCTACAAACACAACTGGAAACGCCTTGCTAAAATCATCATGGGGATCAATAAAATCTTTACCCAAATCGACATACATCCAGCTGCAACCATAGGTAAACGCGTCTTTATCGATCATGGTATAGGAGTAGTTATCGGTGAGACAACCATTATAGAGGATGATGTGCTAATCTATCAAGGCGTAACACTAGGTGGTGTAAGTTTAAATCATGGAAAGCGGCACCCAACTATCAGACAAGGGGTCGTTATAGGAGCCGGAGCGAAAATCCTTGGAAATATCGAGATAGGAGCCAATGCAAAGATCGGTGCTAACTCCGTTGTTGTCAAACCAGTTCCTGAGTCCTCAACTGCTATAGGTATCCCAGCACACAATATACAAAAGGGGCGATGTAAGGATCCATTTATGCATAATATGCTTCCAGATATCAACAAAGAGCTCTTTGAGTATCTTATTAAGAGAGTTGCGATACTTGAACATCTGATGCTTCAAGAAAAAGATGCCAATGAACTTATCGAAAAAGATCTCGAACTAGAACAAATCTATAAAAGCTTTCTTGATTCAATGAAAAATTAAAGCAAATTTCTCTATAATTTCAGATTAGAAATCATAAAAGGGCTTTGTATGCTTACAAAACGAATAAATTTACTCTCAGAATCTATAACCATAGCGGTTTCCACACTTGCCCAGGAGCTCAAAGCTGAGGGCAAGGATATCCTTAGTTTCTCAGCAGGTGAACCGGACTTCGATACACCACAGGTGATCAAAGATGCCGGTATAAAAGCAATCCAAGAGGGATTTACAAAGTACACTGCTGTTGATGGTATTCCTGAGCTTAAAAAAGCGATCATAAATAAGCTTGAGAGAGACAATGGATTAAAGTATGAGATGGATCAAGTTATCGTTAACAATGGAGCAAAACACTCACTCTTTAATCTCTTCCAAGCTACTATAGAAAATGGTGATGAGGTTATCATCCCTGCTCCTTATTGGGTAACCTATCCTGAGCTTGTCAAGTACTGTGGTGGTAAACCAGTTATAATAGAGACAGATGATGCTACAGGATTTAAGATCACGCCTAAGCAGTTACAAGATGCCATCACTCCAAAAACAAAGATGCTTATCCTTACATCTCCATCCAACCCAACTGGGGCGATCTACTCAAAAGCAGAGCTAGAGGCACTAGCAGAGGTACTAAAAGGTACAGATATCCTCATAGCTAGTGATGAGATGTATGAGAAACTTACCTATGAGGGAGAGTTTATCTCCACTGCTTCTATCAGTGAGGATATGTTTCAACGCACCATCACTATAAATGGTCTCTCTAAATCTGTAGCGATGACTGGGTGGCGTTTTGGATATATGGCAAGTGCCAATGCAAAACTAATAAAAGCGACAAAAAAGCTCCAAAGCCAAAGCACATCCAATATCTGCTCCATTACTCAAAAAGCAGCTATCCCTGGTCTTGATGGCAGTGCAGATTCTGATATAGCGATGATGAGAGAGGAGTTTAAAAAACGAAGAGATGAAGCGGTGAAACTCTTTAATGAGATCGATGGTTTAAGTGTTCTCAAACCTGATGGTGCTTTTTATCTTTTTGTAAATATCAAAGAGGTTAGCAACAACTCTCTTACATTTGCCGAGGATCTTCTTAAAGAAAAGGGAGTTGCTGTTGTACCAGGTGTTGGATTTGGAAGTGAGGGATACTTTCGATTTAGCTTCGCAAGTAGTATAGAAAACATCCGCGAAGGGATCAAACGCATAGCAGAGTTTGTCAAAGAGAAAAAGGCATAAGCCTTTTTCTTAAGAGTTTGCAACCTCTTTCACCGCTGCACAAACTTCATCCACATTTTCAAGTGGTATATGTGCTTTCCAGTCTGGCTTGTCAGCATCTCCATTAAGACTGATACCTATACTTACAACAGGCTTAGAACCCTCTCCATATGGTTCATCTATCTTTGTGATAGAGATGATACCCTTATCACTACTTGCTAATGGTATAACTTTTGACATAACTTACTCCTTTTTATTTTTTTAAATCTCAGACATCATATCTTAATAAGATAAATAATCCCAAATTATGCAATAGAGATTTCTAAAATTTGGGATAATAAAACTTTTATGCAAATCTGCATATAATAGAGCATAACAATTTCAAATCAAAGGATAATTATGTGTCTATTTTGTAAAATAGTAAAAAAAGAGATACCAGCAAATATCGAACTAGAAAATGAGGAGTGTATAGCTTTTCCTCAAACTATGGCACTATTGACACCATTTATACAAGAGGTGGCAAAAAAGGTTGGGATAGATAAAAGTGGCTATAGAGTTATCACAAATATAGGTGAAGATGGTGGGCAAGAGATCAAACATCTGCATTTTCATATATTAGGAGGTGCAAAACTCAAATGGGAGCACTTAAGTGATGCAGACCCTAAGGATTTTATATAATGAAAGCAAAACTCTTTCTTCTTTCATGTCTTAGTGCCACTACTTTACTAGCAGCCTCTTCGACTGATAGTTA
>FPHB01000013.1_pt1 | contig 36353 bp, 40 predicted proteins | sample 1057301 | NCBI WGS metagenome assembly FPHB01 (sample SAMEA4473311, study PRJEB15554) | hydrothermal vent metagenome | biome: marine basaltic hydrothermal vent biome; feature: marine hydrothermal vent; material: water | place: Pacific Ocean | collected 2011-06-14/2011-07-23 | depth 1155 m | reverse complement strand
CTTGCAAAGATATTATCCACCTCATTCTTTTTTGCAACTAGTGAGTTATAAATCACAATAAATGAGAGTATAACAAAACCTACAACGATCAAGATTAACATTTCTGTACTCATTCTATCCCTTTTTTTACAAGAGGTTTTTGTATCTGCTTATTACTCTATCGACAAAATATTTGAATATTTTATGCTAGAAATTGTAGCGTCAAAATACAAATAATACTATAAGTAATCAAGCAAAATAAATTTCATAGTCCAACAAAAAGAAAAAGGTACGCCTTCTTGGCAGATTTTTCGAGGAAACATCCTTACGGAGCGCTTCGCTTGTTTTGAAACCCTAGCCGTAGCTAAGGTGAAAAAATCTAACGAAGTCAGATGTGCCTTTTTCTTTTTGCCCTTTGGGTGAGATGAATTACAGCTCTCTTCGTACAAAAATCGACTTGAAGTAGAGTAACTACGACTGCGTCAATTTTTGCACAAATCTGAACCAAACTCATCTCATTGGATATGAAATTTATTTTGCCTGATTACTTAAAAATTTGGAATTAAAAAATAAGTGCAATGTTTCACATGAAACATAACCAAAAGGTTAGGTAGAGTATAAGCAAAATAAGATTATAATGATAAAAAAATAATCAATCGAGCCAAGAAGATGAAAAACTATTTTGCTAAAAGAATCATCCCCTGTTTAGATGTAAAAGATGGACGCGTTGTAAAGGGGGTCAATTTTGTTGGGCTTCGAGATGCAGGTGATCCTGTAGAGGTTGCAAGACGCTACAATGAAGAGGGAGCTGATGAGCTTACCTTTTTGGATATTACTGCTTCAAGTGATAACCGTGATACGATTGTTGATATCGTTGCTAGAGTTGCTAAAGAGGTCTTTATCCCTTTGACTGTTGGTGGAGGGATTAGAAAGCTTGAGGATATCTATAAGCTTCTTAATGTTGGATGCGATAAAGTGAGTGTAAATTCTGCTGCAGTTAAACGCCCAGAGCTGATCGATGAGGGTGCCAAACGCTTTGGGAGTCAGTGTATCGTAACTGCTATAGATGTGAAAAAGCATGGAGACAAATATCATGTCTATCTAAATGGTGGGCGAGTTGATACTGGTATAGATGCAGTTGAGTGGGCAAAAGAGGTGGTTGATCGAGGAAGTGGAGAGATACTTTTAACCTCTATGGATGCTGATGGAACAAAGGCTGGATTTGAGCTTGAGATCACAAAACAGATAAGTGAAGTGGTTGAAGTACCAGTGATCGCTAGTGGTGGTGCTGGGACGATGGAGCATATCAAAGAGGCGTTTGAAGTAGGAGCGGACGCTGCACTTGCTGCAAGTATCTTTCACTATCGTGAGATCGATATAATGGAGCTTAAACACTATTTAGATGATAATGGGATACCTGTTCGACTATGATCGTTTGTGCTGGGAATAATGAGCATTTCAGCTTTGCAACTCCTATGGGAGTTGGGCTTGTTGAGATGAGTATCAACCTTACACGGCTTTGCTTGATGGATCCTCCAGAGTATCTGCTTTTTGTAGGAACGGCTGGGAGTTATGGAGAGGCAAAGATCTTCGATATAGTCGAGAGTAAAACGGCCGCTAACATTGAGCTCTGTTTTTTACAAAAAAAGTGTTATACCCCTCTTGATAATGTCATAACAACTAACACACAAACAACAAAAGAGATCATCGTAAATAGTTCAAACTATATCACCACTAACAAAGAGTTAGCAAAAAACTTTCTCAAGTTTAACATTGGGCTAGAAAATATGGAGTTTTTTGCATTTTTGCGAGTGGCTAAGGAGTTTGATATCCCTGCTGGAGGGCTTTTTTGCGTGACAAACTACACAGATGAAAATGCACATACAGATTTTATAAAAAATCATCAAAAAGCAAAAGAGCTACTAGAAAAATATGTACAACGGATGAAAAAATGAACCAACTAAAACCATCTATCATGGACTACACAAAAGAGGAACTAGAGTCTATGATCAAACCAAAGTTTCGCATCAAGCAGATCTTTGGTTGGGTATATCACCACTATGTCGATAGCTTTAAAGAGATGAAAAATCTCCCAAAAAATTTGCAAGAGGAGCTAGATGCAAAGTTTGTTATCAACCCTTTAAAGATCATCAACAAAGAGATCTCAAGCGATGGAACGATCAAGTATCTTTTTGAGCTTCAAGATGGAAAAACGATCGAGTCTGTTTGGATAAAGATGAAAGATGCCAAATATGATGAGAGTGGGAAACTAATCCACGAAGCAAAATACTCCATCTGTGTCTCTACTCAAGTTGGATGTAAAGTTGGTTGCTCCTTTTGTTTAACAGCTAAGGGAGGTTTTAGCAGAAATCTAACGCCAGGAGAGATAGTAGCCCAGGTTGTTAGCCTCAAAAAGGATAACAATCACGCCCATAACCGTATAACAAACATAGTCTATATGGGGATGGGAGAGCCACTTGATAACTTAGAAAATCTCACAAAAGCGATCGAAATCTTTAAAGATCAAGATGGACTAGCGATCTCAGCAAAACGACAAACAGTCTCTACAAGTGGTATATCAACAAAGATCGATAAACTAGGGGAGATGGATCTTGGAGTGCATATAGCGATCTCTCTTCATGCCGTTGATGATGAACTAAGAACAGAGCTTATCCCTATGAACAAAGCACACAACATCGACTCCATCATCGAAGCAGTCAAACGCTACCCTATCGATACACGCAAACGCGTGATGTTTGAGTATCTTGTGATAAAAAACAAAAATGACGATATAGCAAGTGCCAAAAAGCTTGTGAAACTCCTCACAGGTATCAAAGCAAAAGTAAATCTCATCTATTTTAACCCCTACCCTGGTACAACCTATGAACGCCCGAGCAAAGAGGATATGATCAAGTTTCAAGAGTACTTGATAAAGCATGGAGTCTTATGTACTATCCGTGACTCTAAAGGGATCGATATATCTGCAGCATGTGGACAACTCAAAGAGAAAACGCAAACAGAGAGATAATGATTTGAAGAGTATAATTTGATAAAAATTCAAAGGATCTGTATTGAGCGGTGTTGGTATATTTGAGGTTGTGTTATTGGTCGGGGTTTTTGCAGTTGGTGTTGGAGGGTTTCTCTGGGCTGCACTAAAGGATGACTGATCGATCTTGGCAAGACGACCAACACTCCAGGGAGGTCGTCTATGCCTGAAATGATACCCTATTTTTCTTAAGTTATTCACACATTGACTTAAGTTGTGAATAAAATATGAAAAAAAATGTAAATTTTTCTCTTTTTCAGAAAAAATTTATATAAAATAGAACTTAATCAAATATCAATTAAAGCCCTATTTTTAGGCTCTTTTATCGATTTTTCAACTTTTAATTCTCTTTGGTGTGAATACTTTTAAGTTTATTCACACTGTTGTTTGTAAGCTCTGTTTCACATGTTTAAGTGCATGAGCTATAAAGTCAGCTTTTGATTCGATATGGTACTCTTTACCATAGAGTGAAAAGTGTAAACTTTGTGCATGAAGCATCAATCTACTTGATTTTGTATTTTTTACCCTCTCCTCTTTTGTGAGTTTACGATCAAAGTACTTTATCATGTTTGCTTCATTTTGACCATATACAGGATCGCCAACGATTGGATGTTTCACATGAAACAAATGAACGCGTATTTGATGCTGTCTTCCAGTATGTGGCTTTGCTTCAACTAGGGTCATATCAAGATCTTTGAAGTACTTTAGAGGTGTTACTGTGGTGAGTGAAGGTTTGCCTTTTTGATGATCTACTACAACAAGATTACGCACTGCGGTGTGTTTATGTTTTGTAGTAAGAAGTGGTGCATCTATGGTGAGTTTATCCTCTACTTTTCCACAAACGATAGCAAGATAACTCTTTTGGATCAAGCGATTTTCAAAGAGGTACTTGATATCTATCTCTGATCGTTTTGTTTTGGCACATAAAACGATCCCACTTGTCTCTTGATCGATACGGTGAGTTATATTTGCACTTTTTCCATACTGATAGCGAAGTTCGTCGATAAGTGTATAGGGAGAGTGCCTGTTTTGTGGATGGACAAGCAGACCTGTTGGTTTATCAAAGACAACAAAGTGCTCCTCTTCGATGATGGGTTGAAGCCCTTTTGAGATAGGTTCAAACTCTACAAGCTCAAACTCCCCCTCAATATAGCCTCCAGTTTTAACAAATGGCTCCCCATCGACAAAGACTCTTCCTTTTGAGATAAGGCGTTGTGCCTCTTTTTGGGTATAGCCTAACTCACGCATCAAATATAAAAAGAGCTTTATCCTCTCTTTTGCAAACAACTTTTTTACTACAAATGGCACTTTAGACCTTTCTAATCACTTTTTCGATATTATTTTTGGACTAAAACTATAACATACGAAGGTTGCAAAATGGTTGAAAGATATGCTCGTGAAGAGATGAAGTCCAAATGGACGATGCAGGCAAAATATCAAGCTTGGTTAGATGTAGAAAAAGCGGTGGTAAAAGCGTGGAATAAACTAGGACTTATCCCAGATGAGGATGCAAAAAAGATCGTAGAAAATGCTACTTTTAGTGTTGAGCGTATCGATGAGATAGAGGCAGTAACAAGACATGATCTTATCGCATTTACTACAAGTGTGGCTGAGAGTTTGGGAGATGAGAGTAGATGGTTCCACTATGGGATGACCTCTTCTGATACGATCGATACAGCAGTTGCACTTCAGATGAGAGACTCACTAAAACTTATCATCGAAGATGTAAAGATGTTGATGGAGTCGATCAAAAAGAGAGCTTACGAGCATAAAAAGACCTTGATGGTGGGACGAAGTCATGGGATCCATGGAGAGCCTATAACATTTGGGTTAGTGTTAGCGGTATGGTATGATGAGATGGCTAGACATCTTAAAAATCTTGAAGAGACGATGGATGTTATAAGTGTAGGTCAAGTAAGTGGTGCTATGGGTAACTTTGCACATGCTCCTCTTGAGCTTGAAGAGCTAACATGTGAGTATCTAGGACTTAAACCAGCCCCAGTTTCCAACCAAGTTATCCAACGAGATAGATATGCACGTTTGGCTTCTGCTTTAGCACTTCTAGCTTCAAGTGTTGAGAAGTTTGCAGTAAATATCCGTCACTACCAACGAACAGAGGTATATGAGGTCGAGGAGTATTTTGCTAAAGGGCAAAAAGGTAGTTCAGCTATGCCACATAAGCGAAACCCTATCCTTACAGAAAATATCACTGGACTTGCACGCATCATCCGTGCTTATGCGACTCCTGCTATGGAGAATGTTGCTCTATGGCATGAGAGAGATATCTCACATAGTTCAACTGAGCGTTTTTGGCTTCCAGATGCATTTATAACAACAGACTTTATGCTTCATCGTATCAATGGCGTTATAGAGAAGATGGTGGTCTATCCAGAGAACATGATGAAAAATCTCAACCTTACAGGTGGACTTGTCTTCTCTCAAAGAGTGCTACTTGAGCTTCCAAAACAGGGAGTAAGTAGAGAGGATGCCTATAAGATCGTTCAAAGAAATGCGATGAAGGTTTGGGAAGAGATCCAACAAGGTAAACCAACAGTAGATGAAAATGGCGAGTCTCTCTATCTTCAACATCTCCTATCAGATGAGGAGCTTAGAAGTAAACTCAGCGAAGAGCAGATACGCGAGTGCTTTAACTATGACTACTACACTAAAAATGTAGATGCTATCTTCAAAAGAGTCTTTGGAGAGTAGTAGAATAAAAGCGACTTTTAGTCGCTTTTTCTAAACGAAATAAAAGCCTATTTTGGGTAAAATCTCTCCCCTACTCCAACGCTTCAGGAATATGAATGATAACAGTCATAAAACGAAATGGAAGAACAGAACCTCTTGATATTTCCAAGATACAAAAATATACATCTGCCTCTATAAAAGATCTCGATGGGGTAAGCCAGAGTGAGCTTGAAGTTGATGCACAGATACAGTTTCGAGATGGTATAACAACCAAAGAGATCCAAGAGACACTGATCAAAACGGCAGTTGATAAGATAGATATAGATGCACCCAACTGGACATTTGTCGCTGCAAGACTCTTTCTTTTTAATCTCTACCATCAAGTAAATGGTTATACAGGCTACTCCTCACTTGCAAAATACTTTGAGCGAGGTGAAAAAGAGGGACGTATCATCCCGGGACTAAAAGAGCTTTATGATCTTGAAGAACTTGAAAAACATATCAAGCCAGAGCGTGATTTGCAGTTTACCTACTTAGGGATCAAAACGCTCTATGATCGCTATATCCTCAAAGATAAAGAGGGAAATCCTATAGAGCTTCCTCAACATATGTTTATGGCTGTAGCGATGTTCCTTGCACAAAGAGAAGAGAACCGTATGGAGTGGGCGATCAAGTTTTATGATATGATCAGTAAGTTTGAGGTGATGATGGCAACCCCTACCCTCTCAAATGCTAGAACTCCACGCCATCAACTAAGTTCATGCTATATCGGTTCAACTCCAGATAATATCGAAGGGATCTTCGATGGGTATCAGGAGATGGCACTCCTTTCAAAATATGGTGGAGGTATCGGCTGGGATTGGACACAGGTTCGTTCTATGGGAAGTTATATCGATGGGCATAAAAATGCTGCAGGTGGAACGATCCCATTTTTAAAGATCACAAACGATATCGCTATAGCTGTAGATCAATTAGGAACGCGTAAAGGGGCTATAGCAGTCTATCTAGAGCCGTGGCATATTGATATCAATGACTTTTTAGATCTAAAGAAGAACTCAGGTGAAGAACGCAGACGAGCACATGATCTCTTCCCTGCCCTTTGGATCAACGATCTATTTATGAAGCGTGTTTTAGAAGATGGTATATGGACACTCTTTGATCCATATGATACCAAAGATCTTACAGAGCTCCATGGAGAAGAGTTTGAGAAGCGTTATAGGGAGTATGAAGAGGATGAGAGTGTTATCAAAGAGCATATAAGAGCCAAAGATCTTTGGAAAAAGATCCTCACAAGCTACTTTGAGACAGGAAATCCATTTCTTTGTTTTAAAGACAATGCCAACAGAGCAAACCCAAATGATCACTATGGAATTATTCGCAGCTCCAACCTTTGTACGGAGATCTTTCAAAATACACAGCCAAACCACTATAAGATCAAAGTTATCTTTACAGATGAGAGCTATGTAACTTTTGAAGAGGATGAGATCGTTAAGGTTGATAGTGGTATAGAAAAACCAGCCAAAAAGATCACCGCACTTGATCGTCTCCATGGTAAAGAGATCTTTGTTGTTGAAAAAGAGCGTATAGATGGTGCAACTGCAGTGTGTAACCTCGCTTCGGTCAATCTCTCAAAGATCAACTCAAAAGAGGATATAGAACGCATCGTTCCTATAGCAATTCGTGCTCTTGATAATGTTATAGATCTAAACTTCTACCCTCTTGGTAAAGTTAAAAAGACAAATATGCGTAGTCGCTCTATCGGTTTAGGTGTTATGGGTGAAGCACAGATGTTAGCTGAAGCTGGGATCAGTTGGGGAAGTCAAGAGCACTTTGATAAGATCGATGAAGTGATGGAGGCTATTAGTTATAATGCTATTAGTGCTTCGAGTGATCTTGCCGTTGAGAAGGGGATCTATCCGGAGTTTGAAGGTAGTAAGTGGAGTAAAGGGATCATGCCACATGACCATACAAAGCCTGAGGTACAAAAACTAGTCGATCGTGGAGGGCTCTTTGCTTCAAGTTATGACTGGGATGCCCTAAGAGAGAAGGTAAAGGCTCAAGGGATGAGAAACGGCTATCTTATGGCAGTTGCTCCTACTAGCTCTATCTCGATCCTAACAGGAACAACACAAGCCATAGAACCTGTTTATAAGCGTAAATGGTTTGAGGAGAACTTAAGTGGTCTTATCCCTGTAGTTGTTCCAAAACTCTCTCCAGATACATGGGCATACTATACTCCAGCCTATGATCTTGATCAGCGTATCCTTATCAAAGCAGCAGCGATCAGACAAAAGTGGATCGATCAAGGACAGAGTCTTAACATCTTTATAACACTCGATAAAGCAAGTGGACGATATCTTCATGAGATCTATACTCTTGCGTGGCAACTAGGTCTAAAATCAACCTACTATCTAAGAAGCCAATCTCCAGAGATGAGTAATGATGTTGAAGACAGAAGTATGGAGTGTGTTGGATGTCAATAAAAGTAAGGAGATAGTGATGAAACCACTACAGTATAGCTCACTAGGGGAGTTTCTTTATAGATTTGAAAGTTTTGCAAACTCTGAACTTAACGAGATAGATATTATAGCCCCTACTTCGATCAAGTTGATGGTATCAGCTCAAGATAGGCAACGCTCTTTTGACTGGATTGGTATAAACTTTCTTTTTGAAGAGGTTGTTGAAGCAAATCTTATAGAGAGTGAGAAGCTCAAACTTATCGATATGGAGGATGGGCTTAGTATCATCTTTGAAAATGGTCTCTTCTATTTTATGCTAGGAAACTATAAAACAGCAAATGGAACAAAAGATGCTTTATGCTATGTAATTTCAAAAAGCTTGAAGTATCAAGAGACACAAGCTAAACTTTAAAAGGATCATCATGAGTTATGAAGTAAAAGGGCATATACTAGGGTTTGATAAAACAAGATATGTAGATATAGTAAAAATTGATGAGCTTTTTGCAACAATGCAAGATAGAGAGAATGAGGCGATCTCTTTTACTCTTATAAACCCCTACCCTCTTAGAGAGTACTCTTTTGAAGTTCCAGCCGCTATTCAGGCACTTCTTGAACTGAAAGAGGATTCAAATTTATTTGTTTATAACATTGTTGTTATCCAAAAACCACTTGAAGAGTCACGTATAAATTTTTTAGCACCTATTATTATCAATGAGGATAACAAAACAGTAGCTCAAGTTGTTCTTGATCCTAGAAATTATCCAGATTTTGGCATTGCTACTCCTATCAAAGAGTTTATCAAAGAGTAAAAAGAACTCTTTGATATCTTTAGACTAAACTTTATTAACCTATCCTATATTAACTATCCATTAACCAGCTATAAACTTTTTATTTACTTTTAAGACTTATACTTTCTGAAATAAATCTTAAAGGAGTAACTATGAAAAAGATAGTAGTTGCGTTTATGGTCTTAGTAAGTTTTATCTATGCAAAAAGTATAGATTTTCAGTATGCAAATAGTTACAAAATGAGAAAATTTCCTGCAAATGGTGAATATATCCTCTCATACAACAATGTTTTATCTAAAGTAAAAAATTCAGTTGTTAATATCTCTATACAAAAAAATATTAAAATCAATCAAACTATAAGTCAATTTTTTAATGATCCATTTTTTAAACAGTTTTTTGGCAACAAACTTCCACAACAGATACCTCAAGAGAGAGTACAACGTGCTTTAGGTAGTGGTGTTATTGTTAGTGAGGATGGTTATATTATAACAAACAATCATGTTATAGATGGTGCTGATAAGATAACAGTAACTATACCTGGAGATAAAAAGGAGTATGAGGCTAAGCTGATAGGACGCGATGCCAAAAGTGATATAGCCGTTATTAAAATAGAGAAAAAAGATCTTATACCAGTGGAGTTTTTTGACTCTGATAGAGTAAAAGTTGGTGATGTTGTTTTTGCTATTGGGAACCCTTTTGGTGTTGGAGAGACTGTTACTCATGGGATCGTTTCAGCAGTTGGTCGAAACTCTATGGGGATAGAGGAGTATGAGAATTTTATACAAACAGATGCTCCTATTAACCCAGGAAACAGTGGTGGTGCACTTCTAAACTCCAGTGGAGAGCTTATTGGTATCAACACTGCTATAGTAACACGAAGTGGAAGTAGTGCAGGTATAGGCTTTGCCATCCCATCAAATATGGTGCGAAGTATAGCAAAACAGTTGATAGAAAAGGGAGTCTATAAAAGAGGCTATCTAGGTGTTAGTATAACAGATGTTAGTAGTGATATGAGTAGCTTCTATGGTGGGAAGTTTGGTGCTCTTGTTACAAGTGTAGGCAAAGATACACCAGCAAAAAAGGTAGGTTTAAAACGGGGTGATCTTATCATTGCAGTAGATGGTAAAAAGGTAGATAGTGCAAGTGCACTTAAAAATCTTATAGGGACATATCAACCAGGAGCTACAGTTACACTAACTTTTATACGCGATAAAGCTACAAAACAGCTTAAAGTAAAACTTGCCTCTTACGATAATGCTCCTTTACAAACAGATAGTGCTCAAGTAACCTATAAGGGTATGAGTGTAGAACCACTAACTGCTACAAAAAAGAGTCAAATGGGTATATCAACAGATATACAAGGGGTTGTAGTAACAGATATCAAGCCAAAATCTCCAGCTTATGAAGAGGGGATCTTAAAAGGAGATATCATTATCCAGATAGAGGATAAAGAGATAAAATCTCTTAATGACTTTAAAAAAGCAATAAAGAGTAAGGCTAAAAAAAGAGTATGGATATATCGTCAGGGTGCTATTTTTGCAGTAGTCCTATAGAATAGGAGGGAGACAACTACAACTAAAGAAGTTGTAGTTGATAAAATTATTGCAATACTTTTCGTGCATTAAGAGGTTGTGTTGGTCTATTGTTGGCGTGATGCATGGTATGTGTAAACTCCATGACCTCCTCCATAGAGACTTCAGGATACTCTTTAAGAACAAACCATCGTACCCCTTCACTACAAGGCGGAGTTGTTAAAGAACCACTAAATCTATAATATTTTTTATCTTTTGGTAGAAGTTTGTTTATATCTTGAGCAGATAGTTCAAAGCTCTTTTTAGCCTCTTTTTTTGGCATTTTTTCCCAAATCTTTTTGATATATGGGTTCTCTTTCCCATTTTCAAAGAGTACTGCGACAACTGCTATAGAGCCATCTTTTGCTACATGAACAAAGTGTGCTTCTAATGGAAAAGATTTTCCTTCTATCCTATTTTCACTAGGTGAATGAAAATGGAACTGCTTTAGTTTAAATTTTTTCCCATCAATCTCTATAAAGCTACCGTCTTTGATATTAACCTGTATTGAGTGTCCATTGTTTACAATCTCATAGGCTGATGTTTGATACTCAAACTTTATAGGTTCTAGACCCTCTGTTATAAGTGTATCTTTTTTTGTTATATTGATAGGAGATTGAGAACGCCCCTTTTTACACATACTATACTTTGGATTAAGATCTCCCCAAAATTCTGGACCCTCTTTTCCTGTATAACCCCAATGTACGCCATGTGCATTAGCAAATAAAGAAGAGGCAACTAAAAATTTTCCAGCGATTAATGATAGTTTCATACTAATTTACTCCATTATTATTTTTTATGAAATTAAATTGTGGTGATTATATCTTTATTTTATTTTATAAATACTTAACTGATGTTACGCATATTTCATATATCAAGTGCTATAATTTGTATGCAAGTACAAGGCAAAGATGTACAAGCTTCAAACATCAGTTTAATTTTGGAGCTAAAGTAGTTCTCTTTTTATCCACCACGAAAGATTATAAAGTCCCCATATATGCTGTTTAAATGTCCCTTTTTTTGCAGTCTCTAAGTAGCGTTTGAGTATATCTTTTTTGAACATTCCTGTTTGTTCATTGACCTCTTCTATAATGTGGATACGCCCACTCTCTATAAGATACTCCATATAAGGATTAGAAAATCCCTTTTTCTTCCTTTGGATTATCTTTTCATCGAGTCTGTTTGTCATGATCTTTTTTAGAAGTGATTTGGTTATGCCATCTTTGTAGCGAAGTTTTGGGTCTATGGAGAAGACTAAGGAGGCAAACTCATGATCTAAAAACGGGGTGCGTGACTCGATAGAGTGAGCCATTGAGATGCGATCAAGTTTAGCAAGAAAGTGCTCACTTTGGAAGTGGTGAAGATCCATATAGCTAAACCAGATCGATTCGTCACTGTGATCTGAAGCCTCGAAACGATCGCGGTAGCTTTGGATGTAGTGCATACTTTCACCGTCTCTGATATTTCGTCGAAGAAGGATGTTCTTTTGCATATCGGTAAACTTTTCACTGCTACAGCGAAAGATCACCTCCTTTTCAAAGGCACGTTTATACCACTCCCACTCTCTGTTCATGCTGAAGTTGGAGCGAAAGTATTTCTTCAGCCAGTTGGCATGGTAGAGCTCTTTTGCCTTTTCAAGTTCGATATACTCAAAGTACTGTCTATAGCCTAAAAAGAGCTCATCACTCCCCTCACCGCTAAGCACTACCTTATAGCCATCCTTTTTGATCTCCTCCATCAAGATATACAGTGGTATAGCTGCAGGATCATTGAGTGGTTCATCAAGTGCTTCAAATACAGCATCAAAACTATCGATAAAGCGTTTTTTTGTAGCGATAACCTCTTTGTTTTTTATACCAAGAAGCTTTGCACTCTCTTTTGCCGCTTCTAGCTCATCATACTTCTTGTACTCCTCAAACCCTAACGAATAACTCACAAGATCATAACCGTTAGTTTTTGCGTAGTAGTTGATCGTCGCACTGTCGATCCCACCACTAAGTAGCGTTGCTATCGGGACATCGGATGTGCTTAGGCGTAGTTTTATGGACTCTTGTAGTTTTGCTTCGAGCTTCTTTATAGCCTCATCCTCATCGGTGATAAGATTTGGCTTGTTTTTGAGCAGATCGAAGTAGCGTTTTATGCTCAAGGTACCATTTTCATAGATCAGATACTCCGAGGGTGCAAGTTTAAAAACTCCCTCATAAAAGGTGAGCGGCGATGTTGGAGCAAGGTAGCTTAGATAGGAGAGCATCGCATCTTCACTCATTTTGACACTATCTAAAAAGGGCTTGATCGCTTTAAGCTCCGAGGCGAAGATAAAGGCATCTTTTGTTTGTGTAAAAAAGAGCGGCTTTTTGCCGAGTCGATCACGATAAAGCAGTAGTTTGCCGTTATCGTAGATCGCTATGGCAAACATCCCTCGAAGATAGTGAACAAACTCCTCGCCATAACGAAGATATAACGCAAGGACAACCTCCACATCCGAGTTTGTTTTAAAAGCAAAATCAAGATCTGCTCGAAGCTTTTGATAGTTATAGATCTCGCCATTGAAACTTACAAGGATATCACCAAAACGAAAGGGTTGGTTAGCTCTATGGTGGGTATCGACGATGGCAAGACGCTGATGTGCAAAAAAGAGATCATCCTTCTCCTCTATGCCACAGGCATCCGGTCCTCTGTGTGCTAAAAGAGCAAGAGCATCTTTAGCCTTTTTGCTCTCATACTCTCCGATTATTCCAAAGATGGCGCACATTTTCGCACTCCTAATGTTCTGTCGTTTTTGATATAGCCCACCTTATCGAAAAAGATTTCGGCTTGAAAACTCTCAAGCATTTGTGCTATCTTCGCATCATCGATATAGTTATAGAGTTCACTCTCTTTTTCTCCATAGAGAAAATTAAAAATCACCCCCTCTTTGGAAGCATCGAGGCACTTTTTTAAAAATAAAAAGCTCTCAAAGGAGGTTAAGGTGTTTAGTGTGCCACTGGTTATGTAGTAGTTTGCCTGAGGCAGTGAGTCGGTCAAAACATCAAGATGTAGAATTTGCTGTTTTGTCCTTTCCTTTGCTATATGCACAAAAGGCTCAAGTGATTCGATACCGATATATCCAGATAGCTTTTCACCTCGCTCCTGTAAAAAGAGCCAAAAATCCCCAAATCCACATCCGGCATCAACGATGGTTATACCTCCAAGATCTTTTGGCAAAGCCTGTCGTATCACTTCAAAGCGGGTGTATTGATGCTCTTTGGAGTTCCAGCAGAGTGCTTTAGCACTGATGCCATATTTTTGCAGTGCGGAAAGATAAAAATATTTTGGATCGATTTTTGGCATTGATACTCTATCTAAATCTATCTTTCCAATAGTTAGGCTTTCTTTGAAGCTGCATAATAGCTAATATAATAATTTGTTCATCTTTTTGGTAATAAATTACTCCAAATGGAAAACGATTGACTAAGCATCTTCGTATATCTCCATCTAGTTTTTGCCAAGTAGTAGGAAATTTTAAAATTCTTTGAATTGTTTTTTGAATTTCATAGGCAAACTCAGCACCGAGATTTGTTTGAGACTCTTCATAATAATCAACGGCTACATTTAACTCAAATTCTGCTTCTGGATGAAAAGAGTAGGTCATTTAAGGATTTAATCTTTTTGCTATTTTTTGAAAGACTTCGTCTCCATCTATAAGAGTGACCAAATCGCTTTCGATCTCATTTTTTCTTTTTTTTACCTCTTTAATCCACAGTGCATCAATTGAGGTATCAATAGGTGTAATACTAGTTAATAACTTATCAATAAGTTGTGTTTTTACATCTATAGGTAGGACATCGATTGCATCAAAAAGTTGCTCTTGCTTTAGGGCTAACATTTTAAGAGTCCTTTTTTTTAAGTTTATTATATCACATCTTATTTTTATCTCAATAGTAGAGAGGCACTACATATGATCTTTTCGTTATAATCCCAAAAATCTTTCAAGGAGAAATGATGCGAGTTTGCGTTGTAGGGCTTGGTGGTGTTGGTGGATATATCGCGGCAAATTTTGCCAAAAGCGGCATCGATGTTACGGGAGTAGCAAGAGGAGTGCATCTTGAGGCGATAAAGCAAAAAGGGATCGAGATTATTGAGGATAAGGAACAATGGAATGTAAGTATGAACGCTTGTTCACAAGAGGAGCTTGAGGGGATTTTTGATGTTGTTCTTTTTTGTACTAAGAGTTATGATCTTGCTAAAAGTGCCAAAGCGATGCGTCACCATATTACCAAGGAGAGTGTTGTTGTCAGCTTAGCAAATGGAGTAAATAACGGCGATATCTTGCGTAATGTTTTGGATACCAAAGTAGTTGATGGTGCAGTCTATATCCTCTCTTCTATAAAAGAGCCTGGAGTTATACGCAAAAAGGGGAAGGTCTTTGCGACAGTTTTTGGAGGAGATGGGAGTGAAAAGTTAGCTCAACTTTTTGAACAAGCAGAGTTACGATACAAGATATCTTTGGATATTCAAAAAGATCTATGGAAGAAGTATATCTTTATCGCCGCTTTTGCAAATCTTACAAGCTACTACAACAAGAGCATTTATGAAGTCTATAAAGAGCATCCAGATCAGACAAAAGCTCTACTAGAAGAGATCGCATCCCTTGCAAAAGCAAAAGGGATCGATATCGACAAAGAGGTGGAAAAATCACTCCAAACAGCACTCTCTCTTCCTAAAGATGCCTCAACATCGATGCATCTTGATTTTCAAAACAAAAAGCAGACTGAACTTGAGGCATTAAGTGGATATCTTGTAGAAGAAGCAAAAAAATATGGTGTAGAATTACCCAACATAACAAAGATCTATAGGGAGCTTGTAAAGAGATGAGAGAGATAGTGCTAGGTGGTGGATGTTTTTGGTGTATCGAAGCGGTGATGCGAAGAGTCAAGGGAGTAAAAGAGGCTATAAGCGGCTATGCCGGAGGCAAAAGAGAAGATCCAACCTATCAGCAGGTTTGTAGCGGAGCCACAGGTCATGCGGAGGTGGTGAAGGTGATCTATGATGAGAATGAGATCACACTCGATGAACTGCTTGATATCTTTTTTGCGATCCATGATCCAACAACGCTCAATCGTCAGGGAGCAGATGCCGGTACGCAGTATCGAAGTGTAGTGTATTATGAAAACGAAGAAGAAAAAAAAGCGATCGAAGCAGCGATAGAGCGCGCTCAAAGGGAGCATAGCGATCCGATAGTGACCGAAGTGTCGCCAAAACCAAAATTTTATAAAGCGGAGCCGTATCACCAAAACTACTATGATCAAAATCCGATGCAGGGATACTGTCAGGTGGTTATCAGACCAAAAGTGCAGAAGTTTTTGACAAAATTTAGTGATAAGATAAAGCAGTAATATGGCTACGATTTGAGTATAGGAGTATGTGATAACTTTACAAATGGATTTGAAGCAGTTATTGTTTGAAGTAAAATTTCGAAAAAAACATACAAAAAATAGAGTTGTTGTAGGAGTGCTTAGTGATGAGATTATAAATTTTTTAGAAAAAATTAGTATTCCTATCAACTCAAAAGAGATCTATATCAATGCAAAAAGTTTATCGCATTTAACAAGACAAAGTAAAAAAGATCGTGGTGCCGGATTGAGTGAAGATGATATATTGTCTATACCTAAAATCTTGAAATCTCCAATGGCTATCTATTTTGATGAAGCAAAAGAGAAGCTAAATTTGCTTTATTGTGCCGAGTCAAGTTGTAAAAGAGTAATCAAGATTGTAATAGACACGAAATATATAAGAAAAAAGGAAAAATTTACACTTATAAAAACTGCTGGGTATGTTGAGTGGTCTAATATGAAAAGCTATAAACTTATAATCGGTGCGGAGAGCCGGTAATCCCTCTCATACTGGTCGCAACCATCGGCGGCAATACCGGTAAGACAAAGTCTCTTTCCGCCTTTCGCACCTTCTATATAAATACTATACCACAATAAAATAAAAATTCAAAAATTGTATCACGAAAACAATTTATGCAGGGGTACTCTCAGTTGGTTATCAAACCAAAAGTGCAGAAGTTTTTGATAAAATTTAGTGATAAAATAAAAAACTAATAATAAGAGTAGTAAAATTATAAAATGTTATAAAAGAAGGATTGCCTATGCAAAACGATCATATCTATAATCTTGCTATTATTGGTGCGGGACCAGCTGGAATTGCTACTGCCGTTGAGGCCTATATAGAGGGGATACGCGATATCATTATACTTGAGAAGGATGAGAATCACAATTCGACAATTCGTAAGTACTATAAAGATAACAAACGAGTCGATAAGGATTGGAAAGGGCAAAAAGTTGAACTCGATGGGCGTATCTACTTTATGGATGGAACAAAAGAGTCCACACTTGATTTTTTCGATGAGTTGCTTCAAAAACACTCCGTAGAGCTCCAAACGCATACAGAAGTTACAAGTATAGAAAAAGAGAGTGACTATTTTGTCATCCATACATCCAAAGGGGAGGTAAGAGCGAAATTTGTTGTTGTAACGATCGGTCGTATGGGTAAACCGAACAAACCAGATTATAAGATCCCTCCATCTATTCGTAAACGAGTTGGATATACGCTTGATGGATGTAGCGAGGGTGAGAAAGTACTTGTCGTAGGAGGTGGAGATAGTGCTGTTGAGTATGCTGTTGATTTGGCAGAGAAAAATGATGTGAGTATCTGCTACCGTCGCCAAACTTTCCGCCGGGCAAATCCGACAAATCAAAAAAACATAGCCAACGCCATAGCTCACAATGAAGTACGCCCTATCTTGGGAGTGCATATCGAAGGGCTTGAAGAGGAAAATGGCAAAGTAAAGGTACTCTTTAAGGAGAGAGAGCCGGAAGTTTACGATCGTGTTATCTACGCTATAGGTGGAACGACTCCAAGTGGCTTTTTGGCAAGTTCAGGCATCAAAGAGGAGGATGGAAAGCCTGTTCATGATGAGCACTATCAGACAAATATAGAGGGACTCTATGTTGCAGGAGATATTACCCAAGAGAGTGGTGGAAGCATCGCTTTGGGTCTAAATCAAGGGTATCATATAGCACAAGATATCGTAAAAAAAGGGTGTTGTAAAGAATAAAGAGGAGGAAGCTTTTATAAAAAAAGGGCTTCTTCCAGAGACCTGCGGCACATGGACAAGTGGGGTGTGCTGCTGTGTTCCCACCCTGACACATTGTCCCACAAGCCCATTGCACAGGGCTGAAAGAAGCTGATGAAATTATACTAAAACAATCTTAAATTCTAATAACTTACATCCAGTGAATTTCTCTCTTTTTTAGCAGTCGCATTGAGAAATTGGATATTTTTTTTGATTTGATTACGCTGGATGAGCGTTTTACTTTTTAGATCATCTATTATAGTATATGCCTCTTTGAGAAGATAGAGTGCTTCTTGCATCTGTTGAAGCTTCTCAAAAGTTGGCATCCTATCAAGAAGTGAGGAGATTTTTTGTGGATTTTTAGAGACAATGGCAACTTTTAGCTCATTAAGCCAGTCCATTTGTCTCTCTCCACGCTTCTAGCAAACCTCTAAAGACATTATTTACTGTATCTATCTTACTTTTATCATTTTCTACATTAGCTTCTGTAAGGAGTTTGATCTGGTATGTATAAAGACCACTAAGATACATCGAAACATTACCAGCATCATAGTTGATCGTTGCGAGAAGTTCTGAGATAACTGCTATAGAGCGATTTATCCAGTAAGCTCTTTTTTCCACATCCTCTTTTTCGATCGCTTTTTTTGCTTGGGCATTAAAACGAAGGATCCCTTCATACATCATCTCAACAAGTTTTGCAGGTGACTCTACTCCTATGTTGTTTTGAGCATAGATACTGTAAGCGAGGTTTGTACTCATGTGAAATCCTTTTTTAATCTTTTTTGTTGTTTTGCTATGGAGTATATCGGAGGATTTTTATTTTACTTAAGTAATCAGATAAAATTTAGGTTTAACCAATAAAAAGATAAAGATGTGCCTTTTTCATCGTTTATTTATGGAGAAAGATTGTTTTTTTACTCTATCGACTAGATGAATTTATGGAGTCGATAGAGTAGTAATGTCATATTTTGACTAAAGTTTTCAAAAATCTACTTATCGGCAACAAAAACCGCCATATCGACAAGTCTTTCGGTATATCCCCACTCGTTATCATACCATGCAAGAATCTTCGCTGTTTTACCCTCAACGATGCTTAGCATATCCGGTACATAAGTACAACTATAAGAAGAGCCTATAAAATCACTTGAGACTCGTTTGTCATTATCGATCTCTATAAGCCCTTTGAAGTTAGTAGCAGCCGCTTTTTCAAAAGCTTCGTTGATCTGCTCTTTGGTAACCTCTTGTTTGAGATTGACTGTTAGATCCACAACACTTACATCTGGAGTTGGTACACGCATCGCATAGCCGTTAAGTTTGCCGTTTAGATGTGGCATAACCTTACCGATCGCTTTGGCTGCACCAGTTGTTGTTGGGATCATATTGACCGCTGCAGCACGAGCACGTCTAAAGTCCTTTTTATGTTTGACATCGAGGAGATTTTGATCATTTGTGTAGGAGTGGATCGTTGTCATCAAGCCATTTTCGATCCCAAAGGCATCATCGAGTACTTTTACAATCGGTGCAAGACCATTTGTTGTACATGAAGCATTGGAGATGATCGCTTCACCTTTGTAGTCATCGGTGTTGATGTTGATAACATAAGTTGGTGTATCATCTTTTGCAGGTGCACTCATGATCACCTTTTTCACCCCATTTTTAAGATAAGGTTTTGCTTTTTCGGTTGTTAGAAAAACTCCAGTACACTCAAGCACCACTTCAGCTCCAGCACTTCCAAAGTCCACCTTCTCCAAATCACGCTCACTAAACATTCTAACAGGCTTCCCATCGATCTCTATCGTCTCATCATCGATTACCTTCGCTTCAATCCCTGTGTGGATCGTATCATACTTCAAAAGATGTACCAACATCTCTGGAGTTGCTGTTGTGTTGAGTGCTACAAGCTCAACATCTTCACGCTTTGCCGCTATCTTGATAGCAATAAGTCCTATACGCCCTGTTCCATTTACTGCAACTTTTACTGCCATGCTCATTCCTAATATAAAATTGTTTTTACAATTATATCTTATTGTAAGTGAGTTTAAAATATAATTTTAAAAAAATTGTGGTGGATAGATTATGACAAAATACATCTTTGTAACAGGCGGAGTTCTTAGTTCTTTGGGAAAAGGGATCACAGCGGCAAGTATTGGGACACTACTAAAGCATTCAGGTCTTGATGTGGGGATGCTCAAGATCGACCCTTATATCAATGTTGATCCTGGAACGATGTCACCACTTGAACATGGTGAGGTTTTTGTCACCAAAGATGGTGCAGAGACTGATCTGGATATTGGAAACTATGAACGCTTTTTAAATACCTCCTTTTTAAAAACAAGCAACTTCACAACAGGGCAGGTTTACTCAAGCGTTATAGAGCGTGAGCGTGCCGGAGGCTATCTTGGTCAGACGATTCAGGTGATCCCTCATATCGTTGGAGAGATTGTTTCTCGTATCAAAAAGGCTGGAGAGGGGCATGATGTGCTTATCGTCGAGCTTGGAGGAACAGTTGGAGACATCGAAGGACTGCCATTTATGGAGGCTATCCGTCAGATGAAACATGATGATGAGGTTGCAGGTACCTTCTTTGTGCATGTCACGCTTGTACCTTACATCAAAGCTGCTGGAGAGCTTAAGTCTAAACCAACTCAACACTCTGTTCAAGAGCTTCGCCGCATCGGTATCACACCACAGATGGTGATCGCACGAAGTGAAACCGCTTTGCCAAAAACCTTCAAAAAGAAACTGGCTATGAGTTGTGATGTAAGTCCAGATAGCGTGATCGAGGCACTTGATGCACAGACTATCTATGATGTCCCTATGAGTTTTTTACGCCAAAATATCCTCAAACCAATCGCCAAAGCACTTGAGCTTGGAGAGCTTGAACCAGATATGAGCCAGTGGGACTCTTTGGTCAAAAAGATCGTTCAGCCAAAAGAGCGTGTGGTTATTGGATTTGTCGGCAAATATCTCGCCCTCAAAGAGAGCTACAAATCTCTAACAGAAGCACTGATCCACTCTGGAGCACATTTGGATGCAAGAGTGGAGATCTGCTGGGTCGATAGCGAAGAGATCGAAGAGCGTGGAGCAGAGGCTCTGCTTGGGGATTGTGACGGTATTTTGGTTGCTGGTGGATTTGGTAGTCGTGGAGTTGAAGGGAAAATCGAAGCGATCCGCTATGCAAGAGAGAACAAGATTCCATACCTTGGTATCTGTCTTGGTATGCAGCTTACTCTTGTTGAGTATGCACGAAATGTCTTAGGACTTGAGGGTGCAAACTCCATCGAATTTGATGAGAAGACGCCACATCCGATGATCTACCTGATAGAGAACTTTATCGACAACAGTGGACAGCAGCAGCTTCGTACCCATACAAGTCCTATGGGAGGAACACTTCGCCTTGGCGAATATCCGTGCGATACAAAAGAGGGTTCACTCCTTCGCAAAGCCTACAATGGAGCAAAAACGATCTATGAACGCCATCGCCACCGCTATGAAGCCAACCCAGCCTATAGAGAGCAGCTTGAAAATGCCGGTATGATCGTAACTGGTGAGAGCAACGGACTTATAGAAGCAGTTGAAGTTAAAGATCATCCATGGTTTTTAGGGGTACAGTTTCATCCAGAGTTTACCTCCAGACTCCAAAGTCCAAACCCATCTATTCTCTCTTTTGTTGAGGCTTCCCTAAAGGCTTCACACGAGGAGTAGAAGCGTGGAAGTGCTAGATCGATCTAGCATCGAAACGCTTTTAAAAGCGCGTTTTGATGGCAAAGAGAAGCGTTTAAGCCAGATCCCAGATCCATCATTGCTTAGAGATGCCAAAAAGGGTGCCAAACGCGTTGCATCAGCTATACTCAATAAAGAGCGTATCGCCGTTGTAGGGGACTATGATGTTGATGGGGTTGTCTCAACGGCGATAATGGTTGATTTTTTTAAGTGTATCGACTATCCGTTACAAACTATCATCCCAAACCGTTTTAGCGATGGTTATGGAGTTAGTCCCTCTGTTTTAGAGCGTATAGATGCTGATGTTATCATTACAGTTGATAATGGCATCACTGCACATCAAGCAGCACAGATCTGTAAAGAGCGAGGGATCGATCTTATCATCACTGATCATCATACACCACCACAAACGCTTCCATCCGCTTATGCTATCATCGATCCAAAGCTGGATGATTGTGATTATCCCTTTAAAGAGATCTGTGGAGCTGAGGTTGCTTGGCTCTTTTTGGCACTGCTAAAGCGAGAGCTTAGAGCTGATGTTGATATGCGAAGTTTTATTGATATCCTCTGTATTGCTATTATCGCTGATATTATGCCACTTGTAGATATCAACCGTACACTTGTACGCGAAGGACTCAAAGAGATTATGCGATCCCCCCGCCCTGCAGCTATCATCATCCGCGACTTCTTAAACAAATCACGCATCACTGCAGAGGATATCGCCTTTATGATAGCTCCTCGTATCAACTCTGCTGGAAGACTTGAAGATGCCTCCATCGCACTTGATTTTTTAACTGCTTCAACAACTTATGAAGCGTATGAGCAGTTTGAGAGGCTAAGTTCTCTTAATGAGCTTCGAAAAGAGATGGAGGCTGAGGCGGTCAATGAAGCGTTAGAGCTAGTTGGAGAGAGTGAAGATGATATCATCGTTGTTGCTAAAGAGGGATGGCATGAGGGGGTTGTAGGTATTGTTGCATCACGCCTTGTAGATAGGCTCAAACGCCCAGCTATAGTGTTAAGTATCGATGGAGAGTATGCTAAAGGGAGTGCTAGAAGTATAGGAGATGTAGATATCTTCTCCCTTATTGATGCTAATAGAGATCTGCTTGAGAAGTTTGGTGGGCATAAGATGGCAGCTGGAGTAAGTTTGGCAACAAAAAATATAGAGATCTTTAAAAAAGCACTCAATAAAGATGCAAAAAAGATCCCAAAAGAGGCATTTGTTCCAAAAGATGAGATATTTGGGATCCTTCCTGGGGAGATCATCGACTTTGAGCTTGTAGATCTTTTAGAATCTTTTGAGCCTTATGGTGAGGCAAATGCCAGACCAAAGTTTCTTGCTAAAGAGGCAGAGGTGGTTGCAGTGCAGAGTTTTGGTGCAGATAAGTCCCACTCACGCATCATCCTCAAACTCCATCCAGATGATACAAAAACACATGAGTTTACCCTCTTTCGGCGTGTGATCGATCCAGAGGAGATCTCACATATCACATGTAGCTATACCATCTCAAAAAATGAGTACAACAATCGCATCTCTATCCAGTTACTTGTTTCGCAGATATATGAAGATGGAAAGTGTTAAAAAAGAGCCATCATATATAGAGAGTTTTAAAGCTCTCTTTAGAGAGAAAAAGTATCCACACGCCTTTATCATCGCCTCAAAATATCCTATGCTCAAAGAGCTACAAGAGTATGCTATGATGCAAAAGCACTTCCATACACTCCTTAAACTCTCTGCTTTATATATCAAAAAGGGTGAAAAACAAAAAGCAAAAGAGCTTATAGGGGAGTATGCTCGTATAGAGGAAAAACGCATCGTTGTTAAACTTCTTTTATCATATGGGGAGGAGTTTTTAGACTTTATAAAGATGGTCAGTGATATAAAGATAGAGGAGGCTTTTGCTACAGTGCAAAACTATCCTGAGTTTGCCAACCTCCCCTCCTTTATCGCACTTAAAGCACAGATGCAAAAGAGAGTTGCTATGCTTGAAGAGAAGATGGATGCGATGAGATTGCAGGAGGATTTTTCACTATTGTATGAGTGGGAGAGTTTTTTAGAGGAGGCAAAAAGAGCAAAAAAGAGACTTTTACAACTACAAAAACTTCAAAATTTTTATGCAAAAGCTCAATGGCAAAAGTGCTATGAGATGATAGAGGAGGATCCTCTTGTGCAAAACTCTCTTTTGGCACAACAATTAAAAAAGCATTGGTATAGCTGTTATGAGAAGGCTAAACTCTCTGCAGAGGATGGAGATATAGAGGGGGTTTATAAAAATCTTAAAGATTTTTTATCTATACAATCCAAAAAGAGTACTATAAAAGAGCTTCTCTATATCGCTTCTAAAAGAGCCATAGCTGTTTTGATAGAGCAAAGAGAGCTTCAAAAGGCTCAAAAGTTGCTTTTTGATGCGGTAGAGTATTTTGGAAAAAAAAGAGAGCTTATAGAGTTAAGTGAACTCTATTTTCAGCAAAGTGGAATAAAGGTGGTTTTTACATGAGTGTTTGGGAGATATATAACTATCTTAAATCTTTTGATCTTTTACGAGATGCTCCAAAGTACTGGTGGCCCAATGCAGGGAGCTTTGAGGTGGTTATATCGGCGATCCTTACCCAAAATACAACATGGAAAAATGTTGAAAAATCACTTCACAATCTCCAAACTCATCAAAGCTTGGAGAGCTTCTTAGAGTTAAGCCAAGAGGAGCTTAAAAGAGCCATCCGTCCTAGTGGATTTTACAACCAAAAAGCTTCTAGACTTCTTACTCTAGCACATATGATTAAAAAGGAGTTTGGTACTTTTGAGGCATTTCAAAAGAGGGTTGAACGCTCTTGGCTCCTTGAGCAAAAAGGGATCGGAAAAGAGAGTGCCGATGCGATTCTTTGTTATGCTTGTTTACGCCCTACGATGGTGATCGATGCCTATACAAAAAGGGTTCTTGCTACATTTGATATCGAGTTTAAAAAGTATCAAGAGTATAAAGAGTTTATAGAAGATGGAGTCAAGCAAGAGTATAAGGCATTTGCAAAGGAGTGTAATGATGACTTTACACTCCTTTATGCAAGATTTCATGGGATGTTTGTAGAGTATGTAAAAAATAGGGATAGAGATCTCTAAAATTTGAATTTAAGGAGATTTTGAAGAGCTAAGTAATCAGGTAAAATAAATTTCATAGTCCAACAAAAAGAAAAAGGTACAGATGCAAGGCAGATTTTTGAAACCCTAGCCATAGCTAAGTAGAATAACTACGACTGCGTCAATTTTTGCACAAATACGGCCCAAACTCATCTCATTGGATATGAAATTTATTTTACCTGATTACTTACTATTTTTTGTTAAAATACACACTATGAAGTACTTGACATTATCTGATAGCTCTTTTTTTATCAAAGGAGTAATATTTCTCTTTGCCATTTTTTTAAGTGGTTGTGGTAACGATGCGGTGGTTATAGCCTCTAAAAAGGATCTTCAAAATGTTCAGTGCATGAGTCTTGTGGTTTTTCCACCAGATGAGCTCCTTATCAAAACTGCAAAGAGTCTTTATAGGTTTGATGATAACTGTAGCTATAAGCTTTCACTTTCAAAAAAGAGTGGTATAACTTGTAACTCCAGTTATAATGCCGATAGGAAAAATCTATCAAGTTTTCCATCAGCCTATATTCGTATGGAGCTTTCAAAGGGAGATAGAGTGATCTTTTCATACTATAAAGATCTCACAGGTGATGTCGATGAGGATGATGTTGAGGATGCGTTTGAAGCGCTTAAAGAAAAATTAAAGGATTAAAAATGCCACTATTAGATAGTTTTACAGTTGATCATACAAAGATGCCAGCTCCAGCAGTGAGAAAAGCAAAAACGATGCAAACTCCATGTGGAGATACACTTACTGTCTTTGATTTGCGTTTTACGCGTCCAAATGTTCAGAAGATGGATACAAGAGGTCTGCATACACTAGAACATCTCTTTGCTGGTTTTATGCGAGAGCATCTCAACTCCAAAAATGTTGAGATCATCGATATCTCTCCAATGGGGTGTCGCACAGGCTTTTATATGTCGGTTATCGGTACACCAAGTGAAAAAAAGGTAACAAAAGCGTGGAAAAAAGCGATGCAAGATGTGCTCAAAGTGAAAAGCAAAAAGGATATCCCTGAACTGAACATCTATCAGTGTGGTAGTTATAAAATGCACTCACTCAAAAATGCTAAAAAGATTGCTAAAAATGTACTTAAAAAAGGGATCGGCATAATGGATAATGAAAAGCTCAAGCTCTCAAAAAAGCGTCTTAAAGAGTTAGAAAAAGGAGTATAGATGCGTCTTCTTCTCCCAATGAATAGTGAGGATGTTCAAGAAGCAGAACTTGTAAAGATAGAAGATGCCACAACATGGGCACAACTTCTTATAGAAGATGGTGAACTTGTTGAGGTAAATCATGCCAAAAAGTGGGAAGATTTTGAGATACCGAGTGAGTATGTTGTTGTAGCAAACAGTGGTGAATATGTCTGGCCCTTTATCGAGTACAATATGCTTGTTCTTGTTGCACCATTTCAGCGCAGAATCGATGATATCCTTGAGGCCTATCTCTTCAAAGAGTTACATGAGTTAGAGTACTAAAAGATGCAGCAGTTTTTAGAGCTTTTTCATCCACTACCTGGAAATAGTTATCTACTTGTTACAACGAAGCTAGATGGAGTGGCTGATGCTCTTTATAAAAAGATAAAAATGGTTGATGGGAGTTTCTCTATCGCTCTTTATGGAGAGGGAGAGTTTGTAGATGCTAAAATCGAGAAGATAGACTCCCTCTTGAAACCTTTTAAAGCCTCACCACGCGATAATGATCGTGTTGTCTTTTATGATATCTTTACAAAACATACCTCACAGGAGATGTTACTCAAACTTGCCTATCGCACCCTTGCTAATGCAGCAGAGGTTGTCATCATAGAGCCAAAAGGGATACTTGACACTCAAAAAACATATCAACTACTTGAAAAGATGGAGTTTCGAGCTTCAAACCGTATTGATGATATTCTTGATGGATATGATGTTTTTGTAGCCAAAAAGATGCATATGTGGGGCAATGGTCTGTAATGCAAAAAAGTTTTGATGATGCATTACACAAGCCTACTCCTAGTGCAGATGGCTCTTATACAGCTTACTCCAAAGAGTATGGTGAGCATTACCACTCTACTAAAGATGGTGCACTGAACGAATCACTCAAAAAGCATATCATTCCGGCTTTTAAACATTCTCAAAATCGTAAAGAGGTTAGGATCCTTGATATCTGCTTTGGATTGGGATTTAACACATTGGCAACGATACTTTATTATCGTAAATATGCACCACAAACAAAACTATACATCTACTCTCCAGAACTTGATAAAAAGCTAATAAAATCTCTAAAAAACTTCTCCTATCCAAAAGAGTTTGATCCTTTAAAAGTGATTATCGAGGCACTCTCAACAAATGGTCTTTATAGCGATCAAACACTTACCATTGAACTCTTTTTAGGTGATGCAAGAGAGTATGTAAAAAACTTTCACAACTTTTTTGATATCATCTATCAAGATGCTTTTTCCCCAAGTGCTAATCCTCTGCTTTGGACAAAGGAGTATTTTAGTGATATTGCAAAAGCTATTAAAAAAGATGGGATCTTGACAACCTACTCTATAGCACTTCAAACACGCCTAGCTCTATATGAAAATGGTTTTTTTATCTATCTTGCCAAAGAGGAGGGGGTTCGTGATTTTACTTTGGCATCTCTAAGACCTCTAAAAAATGCTAAAGAAATCGATATGGAGCATAAAATCAAGTGCAATCCAAATATACGCCCTCTAAGTGACATGAAACTCCTCTGATTTAGGCTATAATTGCACCGAAATTTAGTTTTCAACTCACAATATAGAGGAAATCCAATGAGTCTAAACAGATTTTATGAGTATATCAACTCACATGATGAGAGTGAAATGCACCCTGGAGAGATCGCAGAGCTTCTTCGTGGTCTTAGCGATGAGGAGTTTGATGAAGCGGTTAAAAAGATCCCAAAATCACTCTTAGGGGATGTTGCTCTTATCTTGCCAGATCGCTACTTTGATGATGTTGTTGAGAATCTAAGTGTCGAGGAGCTTAAAGAGGTTGTTGAGGAGCTAGAGTCTGATGATAAAGTGGAGTTCCTTGAAGAGTTAGAAGAGATCGATCAAGAGGTCGCAAAGCAGGTCTTTAGTAAACTTGATAAAGAGGACAAAGAGGAGATCAAAACTCTTAAGCAGTATGAAGAGGATGAGGCGGGTGCTTATATGCAGACCGAAGTCTTTACTGCACGAGAGGATGAGATCGTCGAAGAGGTTATCAAACGCTTTGCAAAACTCAAAAAGGCAAATGAACTTGAAAATGTTCAAAACCTTTTTATAACAGATGAAGAGAACAAACTCAAGTATGCTATCAGTCTTGCTGATCTTTTAACATTTGATTTTAAAAAGAGTATCAAAGAGAATATACTAGAGAGTCAAGAAAACTTTGAACCTATTAAAGCTTATGATAAAGAGGATATCAAAGATGTTGTTCACTACTTTGAACAGTATGATTTAAGTGTTATCCCTGTTGTAGATAGCGAAGGGCATCTTCTTGGGCGTATAACCTCTGATGATATTTATGATATCATCAATGAACATGCAACGGAGCAAATGTATAACCTAGCTGGGGTTGATGATGATGCAGAAGAGGATGATGATATCATCATTGCAGGAAAAAAGCGTGCGACCTGGCTTGGTATTAACCTCCTAACTGCTATCTTTGCCTCTTTGGTTATTGGTCTTTTTCAAGATACAATCAATTCGATGGTGGCACTAGCTGTTTTGATGCCAATAGTTGCCTCAATGGGTGGAAATGCCGGTACGCAAACCCTGACTGTTGTGGTGCGTCAACTTGCCTTAGGTGAGATAGCAACAGATGATGCGATACGAATCATCAAAAAAGAGGTTATTATCTCACTAATGAATGGTGGGATATTTGCAGTTGTTATGGGGGTTATTGCTTGGCTGTGGTTTCATATGCCTCTTTTAGGGGTTGTTATTGGGCTTTCGATGATTATCAACCTTCTTATGGCTGGTTTTTTTGGAGCAGTTATTCCACTTATACTAAAAAAACTCCATATTGACCCAGCAGTTGGAAGTGCAGTTGTATTGACAACCATTACTGATGTGATGGGCTTTTTTAGTTTCCTAGGACTTGCAAAGATGATGCTTCTTTAAGAAGCATTTATCTCATTTTTCTCCCCTCTTCTTCTCTTTTTTTTATTATTGCATTACTATTATAGTACAATTATTCACTCACAACGAACTTCAAGGAAGAGCAATGAAAAAAAATATTATAAAACTAACTGTTGGATTGAGCACTATCATAACACTAAGTACAGATGCTTATGCAACCCTCAAAAGTGATAAAGTAACTCTAAAAAACAACATGACTATAAAGTATAATCAGCTACCTGGTTCGGTGGATTCTCTCTCTGCTATGTTTAAAGAGGGGATCTTTTATGGAAGGATCAGAGTAAATACATTTTACTGGGATTGGGATAAAGAGATCCAAAATAAAACAAAAGATAACAAAGCAATGGGAGTAGGTGGTAGTCTTATCTATAAATCTGCTAAATTTTCAGGAATAAGTACAACATTTGGACTCTATACTTCACAAAATCCAGATTTTTTTAGAATGGACAAAAAAGATGTAGCATATGTTAAAGCGGGTAAAGATACCTTTAGTAGATATAAAGTTCAAACTGAAGGGGAGTTTGGGATGAATGTTTTAGCTCAAGCCTATCTTCAGTATGATAGAGCCAAGATGTCTATTATCGCTGGTAGGCAACTGTTTGAGAGTGTATTTACTCAATCAAATGACACAAAGATGATCCCAAATAGCTTTGATGGTATAACTATCACAAGTAATGATATACAAAATACAACGATAAAAGTAGGATATCTTTTGAAACAAAAATTAAGAGATCATATATCATCTCATGATGTTATAGCCTATGATCCAAATAATCAAAACAATGGTAACGATGACTCAGCAGTCAATAAAAGCTTAACAGTTGATCTTGTTGGTGATAATAACAAACTAATCATTGCCTCTATAACAAATAGATCATTTAAAAATCTCAAAACAAACATAAGCTATGCAACTGTTCCTAATATCCTAAGCGAACTCTCTCTAGAGGGACACTATACTATCCCTGTTGGTTCATGGAAAATCATCCCTGGAGTTCGATATATGATGCAGTTTGATAAGTTACATACTACTACTGCCGTTGCCAACCTAAAGGGAGATACAACAGGTTATAAAGATCCAAACTCGCTTGATACTGATCTTCTATGTGCTCGTATAGATTTTAAAAATGGAGCTTTTTTGGGGCGTCTTGGCTACTCAAAAGTAGCTGATAAAGCAGATATCATAGCTCCATGGAGAGCTGCTCCAACAGGTGGTTTTACTCGTGCAATGGGTCAATACAACTGGTATGCAAATACAAAAACATATCTAATAAGAGCTGGTTATGACTTTTCAAAAGCTCATATAATACCTGGGTTTAGTATTATGGCACGGTATGCGATTGAGGATTTTGATGATAATAAACCAAAAGTACAAGCAGATACAAACATCCTCAATATCGATGCACGACAAAATATTGCTCATGATATGGAACTAAAACTTCGTATAGGTTTAGCAGATATGAAAACTGGTTCAACAAATAAATCAGATCTCTCCTATAATGAGTATAGATTTGAGATTAATTACTTCTTCTAGGATTAAAAAAGGTAGGTCATTCCTGCCTTTGAAAGATGCAAATTTTTTATGTGGATATAGATTTTGAAAGATTTTTAAGAAGGAGTTTGTAAGCTAAAAAGCTTACAAACTAGAGTCGTGATTCGTAGCGTCTCATCATATAAAGACGCTTAAGTATCTTCTTACGAGCCGCAATTTTGAACTTCTTGCGTTTTTCAGTTTCAGTCTCGTGGAATCTTCTAGCTCTCGCTTCAGTAACGATAAGGTTACGATCCACTTGTTTCTTGAAACGTCTATACGCAGCTTCAAAACTGTCGTCTGGTCTTACAACGATACCAGGCATTCACATCACCCACTTTCTGTAAAATTTTTGAAGTGAAATTATACCAAAAAGAGATGCCATTTGCAAATCAAAAGATCAAAATCTCCTCCTTTTTTTCTCTTTTTGTACTGTTTGTTTCCACGCTTTGAAGCGATATATGAGGCTTTTGGGTAAAGTAATGCTCTTGTGGTTTATAAAATCGTACAACAACAAAGAAGCTCTTTGTAGGGATAGTTCTAAGGAGATTTGTTTGGTTTGTATCCTCTGTTTGTGGTACGATATGTATATCGATACTTCCATCTTCATTATAGTAAATTCCCTCTGTTTGACTAAGGATATAGGGATGAAGATTGAGAGGATTTTGTAGCATGGCGTGTGTTTGTGTATCATAGAGCGTTACGCTCCAGCTTTGTGCTGGGATAGATGGTGGTAGATGCAGACGATACATTTTAGAGCCATCGAGTGTTGCATTTTCTTCATCAAACATGAGTGTGATCTTTTTCACCCCTTGATCTGGAAGATTTTTCTCATCTTTTGGGTTACTTAGAGATTTGAGTCTATAAAGAGTAGGAGTGTTTTGCATGATGATTCCAGCTGAAAGAGCACTCTTTTGAAGTACTTGTCGCATATGCATATCTGGTGCAAATGGCTTCCCTTTTATAAAAGATACTACTGCTAGTTTCTCTGCTTTTTGTTTTGGAACTCTATCATTTTGGATGATGTTATCTAAGATCTTAAAAAAACGAGCACTCTTTGGGAGTAGAGCTATCACACTTTTATTGGAGATATCTATAAAGGAGTTTGTTTTTGTTATGTTTGTATCTTTTGGTATGATCTTTAGTTCAGACTTAAAAGCAGAAAGATCACTCTTTCGTGGAAGTTGCAAAAAGAGGAAGTTTGTGTATGTATCGCTTTGGATTGTTTGTAGCTCCTTATCGATGTTGCCTATTGAGACTATCTCACTAGGAGCTGGTTTGGCACTATTTGGTGGATAGAGGAGTTGAGTGCTGTTTTGATCAAGTTCAGCTACTTTGTTACCATAATGATCTAAGAGTATGCCATAGCTAAATGTTTGTGGAAGCTGTAGTATAAGAGAACTCTTTTTGAGATCGATAGGTGCTACTACATAGATCCGGTTTGGATCAAGAAGTGGTATAAGAAGTTTAGAGCTAATAGGTGATGCAGTAATAGCTATCTCTTCATTTGGTGTTACTCCAAGCCTTTTTAGCTCCTCTTTTAGAATCTCAAGCCAGATGGCTTCATGATACTCAAAGTAAAGAGAGCTTAGTTGTATATAAGCATACTCATCCTTTATCTTCTCTTTAGAGCTTTGTGTTGGAACAGCATCATAAAACTCCAAAACCCCAAAGTGCGTCTTTATCTTCTCTTTTATAAAGATATCTGAGGGGATAGCAGAGATATAGCCCTGTGGGATTGAACGCCCAAAAAGTGATGAGATAAGAAGTAGTAGTGTCAAAAGTTTCATAGATAGTTCTCCTATAGGTACTATTACTCCACCAACAGAATATTCAGATATTTTGTTGGTGGAGTAATAAATGTAATTATATTAGATTTAAAGCAATGAAAGGATATTCTTCTAGTAAAAAAATGGATCGTTATGAGTAGCAAAAGAGAGTTTGAAGAGGCAGTAAAAAAAATGATGCAATATGTGGGGGAAGATCCACAAAGAGAGGGACTTTTAAAGACCCCTTCGCGTGTGAGAAAGGCGTATGAGTTTATCTTTGGGGGGTATAAACAAGATGCCAAAGAGATCTTAAACTCAGCTCTTTTTACTAGCAGTAATGATGAGATGGTGCTTATCAAAGATATAGAGTTTTACTCCACTTGTGAACATCATCTCCTCCCCATAATCGGACGAGCACATGTTGCCTATATACCAGATGGTAAAGTGGTAGGTCTTTCAAAGATTCCGCGGGTTGTGGATGTCTTTGCTAGACGGATGCAGATCCAAGAGCAGCTAACAGAGCAGATAGCTGATGCTATCATGGAGACTATCAACCCAAAAGGGGTAGCAGTTGTTCTTCAGGCACGACATATGTGTATGGAGATGCGAGGGGTAGAGAAGATCAACTCTACTACCACCTCCTCTGCCCTTAGAGGTTTGTTTAAAAGAGATGAAAAGACAAGAGCGGAGTTTTTTTCTCTTATAAATTCTCCAACAGGAGCGAGATATTAGTCTGCTAAATATCTCTAAAAAGCTCTCCAAAGAGAGACTCTCTATACCATTTGGAGAGGTTACAAAGATCAACGCTACTGTTATCATCGCCTCTGGTTTGAAAGTTGGGATTGGTGATATGGTACGCATCATCTCTGAAGATACAAAACAAGAGACAGTAGGGATGGTTACTGAGCTTGTTGGACGAGAGTTTTATATCACTCCTTTTAGTTTTGTAGAGGGGTTTAAAACAGGTGATAAAGTCTATATGGATCAAAGTGGGCTCAACATCCCTGTTGGCGAAGCACTTTTAGGCAGAGTTGTTGATCCATTTATGCGTCCTATTGATGGTAAAGGATCTATACAAACCACTTCTCAACAACCTATCATCAAACCACCAATAGAGGCGATGAAAAGAGGAATGATCGATGAGGTCTTTTCTGTTGGAGTCAAAAGTATCGATGGACTTTTGACATGTGGAAAGGGGCAAAAACTTGGCATCTTTGCTGGAAGTGGGGTTGGTAAATCAACGCTTATGGGAATGATCGTTCGAGGAAGTCAGGCACCTATTAAGGTGGTTGCACTTATAGGAGAGCGTGGGCGTGAGGTGCCAGAGTTTATCGAAAAGAACTTAGGTGGTGATCTGACTAACACAGTTATCGTTGTTGCTACAAGTGATGATAGTCCCTTGATGCGAAAGTATGGTGCCTTTAGTGCGATGAGTGTTGCTGAGTACTTTAAAGAGCAAGAACGAGATGTCCTCTTTATCATGGACTCTGTTACCCGTTTTGCTATGGCACAGCGAGAGATAGGTTTAGCTTTAGGTGAGCCTCCAACCTCTAAAGGCTATCCGCCTAGCTCACTCACACTCCTGCCTCAACTGATGGAAAGAGCCGGAAAAGAGGAGGGCAAAGGGAGTATCACTGCCTTTTTTACAGTACTGATAGAGGGAGATGATATGAGTGACCCCATCGCCGATCAGTCACGCTCTATCCTTGATGGGCATATCGTTCTCTCAAGGGAGCTTACCGACTTTGGGATCTACCCACCGATACATATCCTCAACTCCGCCTCTCGTGTGATGAATGATATCATCTCCAAAGAACATGAAAAGGCTGCTAGAAAATTTAGACGCCTCTATACACTGCTAAAAGAGAATGAGATGCTTATACGCATCGGTGCTTATACAAAAGGAACAGATGCTGAACTTGATGAAGCTATAGATAAAAAGGAGAAGATGGAGGCTTTTTTAATCCAGGATGCAAAAGAGGTGATCTCTTTTGAGGAGAGTGTGAAACAGCTTATAGAGCTTACTTCACCAACCAATTGGTGAAGTAAGTAGGCTTATTTTACTTCGATAGTTTTAACACTTTGCTCTTTTTTTACTTTTGGTATAACAACCTCTAAGACTCCATTTTCACTTTTTGCGTCGATATTTTCGATATCTGCATCCTCTGGAAGGGTAAATGTTCTTGTAAATTTACCTATAGAGGTCTCAATCTTATAATAATCCTCCTCTTTTACCTCCTCTTTGAGTTTACGCTCACCTGAGATTGTCAAAGTATTATCTTTGATATCAACTTTGATATCCTCCTTTTTTACACCTGGAAGATCAACCTCGATATAGTAGGCTTTTTCATCTTCGCGTGTATTGACACTTGGAGTAAAGGCATTTATACCCTTTTCTGTCTGTACTGCAGGAACATAGTTTTGAAAGATTCTGTTTTCTAACTCTTTTATCTCTCTAAATGGATCAAATCTTGTTACTAACATCTCTTACCTCCTAAAACTGTTTGATTTTTTATTTTCAGTGAAATTATAGAGAGATTTTTTTAGAAAAAGTGCCACTTAAGTAGCACTAATACTCAATTTTTTGAAGGAGTTTATCAAGATCAAGAAGTTTGATATGTTTTCTAGAAAGATCGATAATCCCATCTTTTTTAAGTTTTTGGAGAGCTCTGTTGACCACTTTACGAACAGAGCCAACCATCATCGCAAGTTCTTCATGAGAGAGATTTTCTATAATACCTAGTTTTGGATTTTTGGTATTTTGATCTACATATCTAGCAAATAGGCGAATGATACGCTGATAAACATCATACAATGAAAGATCAACTGCTAACTCCTCCATATTTCGAAGTTGCTTAGCGATATAGGGAAAAAAGAAGCGCTGAAAAGATGGCTCTTTGCTTAAAAGCTCACGAACATCACTGATAGGAACTTCAACTACTTCACTTTTTTCAAGCACTTCGATAAGATACTCTGAACTCTTTCCATCTAGTAGTGCAGTAACATCAAACATATCTCCACTGCTTAAGAGATAGAGTATCTGCTCTTTGGAAGTTTCAAAGTTAATTTGTGAGATTTTTACCTTACCACTAAGGATAAAATAAAAAAAACGCTCTGTATCAAATGGATTTTCTCCCTTATTAACAAAAAAGCGTTTTTGTCTCTTAATAATAGGGAGTTTTGTTGTTTCATTAAGTTTTTTTAGTATTGGTTGATTTTCTATACTCATTGTTACTCTTTTTTTTAAATAAGGATATGCCAATGAGGAAAATCACTTCCTCCCCATCGTAAAAGTAATATCTTCATAAAGTGATTATACAATATGATTGTACAATATAGTGTATAATACAAAAAACGAACTACTAGTAATCAGGTAAAATAAATTTCATAGTCCAACAAAAAGAAAAAGGTACGCCTTCTTGGCAGATTTTTCGAGGAAACATCCTTACGGAGCACTTCGCTTGTTTTGAAACCCTAGCCATAGCTAAGGTGAAAAAATCTAACGAAGTCAGATGTGCCTTTTTCTTTTTGCCCTTTGGGTGAGATGATTTTGGCTCATCTTCGTACAAAAATTGACTTGAAGTAGAATAACTACGACTGCGTCAATTTTTGCACAAATACGGCCCAAACTCATCTCATTGGATATGAAATTTATTTTACCTGATTACTTAATTTTAGGAAATATGATGGCTGGTGTTCACTTTACTTTTAATAACTTCAAAGCACTTGTAGATCTTAATATCGGTATAGCAAGAAGGTTGGATGAAAATAGAGCTGAGAGTTTTACACTGCTTTATTGTGACTTTAGTGATATAAGTATGGAGAATGTTACAGAAGCACTTGCAACTACATTGCGAGGCTCTGACTCTATTGCAAATTATGATACAGACTACTTCTTTCTTCTTCCATATACAGACAAATATGGAGCAGAGGTTGTGAAGCAAATCTTTGAGGATCTTTTTGAAAAAGATATCCCAAACTTTATGGTAAGCTATCCCGTAGATGGGGAGAATGCAGCAGAGCTTATCGCTATGCTTCAAGACAGTATATCTACTTTCCTTAAAAAGGATCTTGACTATTTGGATCGCTTTTTAGAGAAGGAGTAGTAGGGAGAGTTTTTATAAAAATCCAAAGCATTTTGTATCTTTTGCACTTTTGATATCTGCTTTTGGCAGATTAAAAAACATCTTACTTTTTTCTTGTTCTCCTTTGGTAAAGGAGTGTTAAAAGAGCGTAAATCGCTCATCTTATAACCATACAGGGCTACTACACTAAAAAAGATAGAAATAACTACTCTCTTCATACCCTTTATATCGACTGGAATGAAAAATGCTTTATACTCTATAAAAATAGACTTCTTGCAAAACTATACAAAGATATGAGAGGTAGAAAAAAAGGTGAGATTGTGAAAAATCTTTTTTG
>FPHB01000006.1_pt2 | contig 38291 bp, 41 predicted proteins | sample 1057301 | NCBI WGS metagenome assembly FPHB01 (sample SAMEA4473311, study PRJEB15554) | hydrothermal vent metagenome | biome: marine basaltic hydrothermal vent biome; feature: marine hydrothermal vent; material: water | place: Pacific Ocean | collected 2011-06-14/2011-07-23 | depth 1155 m | reverse complement strand
CAAGTTACCTTCGGGTAGCTCTTCAAAATTCTCTACTTCCATCTTACCTCTTCTCGTCCTCTCAAATATTTAGATATTTTGTTGGTGGAGTAATTTAGTGTTATAAAGCTCTCCAGAGTCATACTTCCATATGCCATCTACTTTGATGAAGTTACTTTTTTCATGAAGCACTTCTGTTTTTCCGTTTAGATTATAGTAGGCTTTAAACTCGACTGTATCCTCTTTAGCCTCTATAATGTTAAGTCCTATCCACTCTACCCCTTTGGAAAAGGCAAGAAGATCCTCTTTGTCAGCTTTGCTAGAGTGGATATCGCTATAGATAAGATACTCCACCTCTCCAAGAACAAAAGCACTATAACGACTACGCATCAGCTCAAGTGGAGTGGTAGCCTCTTTTTTGCGTTCTATAAGCTTTTGACAGCACTCCTCATACTTTAGAGTGCTTTTACATGGACACTGCATTAGAAAAGATCGAGTACTTTTGTTGGTGGACGACCGATGATGGCTTTGCCCTCTTTGATAACTATCGGTCGTTCGATAAGCTTATGATGTGCTACCATCGCATCAATTAGCTCTTCGTCATCTTCAACATCTTTAAGCCCCAACTCTTTGTAGATAGCCTCTTTGGTTCGCATAATATCACGCGGTTTGGCTCCTATCATAGAGAGGAGTTTTTTGATATCCTCTTTGGTTATCTCCTCATCAAGATACTTGAAGATTTCAATCTTAGCACCCTTCTCTTCAAGAAGTTTAAGTGCTTCTCGGCTTTTTGAGCAACGAGGATTGTGCCATATGGTTACTTTGCTCATAGGTTATCCTTTTTTCATGATTGTACACAAAAATCTTTAACACTACATCCCAGGTATGCGTGGGATCTTTCCAAGTTTGGAGTTTCTGCAGTACCAACCCCATCCCTTTTTAAGCCAGTGACCAACAACTGGAAGAGGGATCATCTTACCCCCTTTATGATCACGATAGACAAAGGCAGCACCATCTCCACTATCCATAACACAAAGGATATTTATATGCTCTTTATACCCTTTTTTCTCTCCTGTGGCTCTCTCTTTAACGGCGATATTGTTTGCGATGTTTCGTGCCATAACTTCAGCGACATGTCCTTGCTTTGCTCTCCAGTCAGGTCCTTCAAGGGCTACACTGTCTCCTGCAGCATAGACATTTTCAAACCCTTCAACCTCACTGTAGTCATTGACTTTGACAAAACCAGCCTCATTAAGCGGAAGATCCGAAGCACTAAAGACATCATGACCATCTCCTGCTGGGATAAACATCGTAAAGTCACTCTCTAGTTTACTATCATCCTCAAACACGATCCCATCGGCAACAAACTCTTTGATCTTTTTACCAAAGTGTTTATTTATATCGAGTCGTTTAAAGAAGATATCCATCATACCTAGTGCCTTCTCTCCCAACCGAGCACCTGGTTTTTCCATAGGTGCAAAAAATGTAAGCTCAAACTTATTACGAATACCAAGCTTTTTGAGTTGGTTATGGACATTAAAGAGTACCTCAAATGCCGGACCACCACGAACATTACTAGGATCTTTTGGATTGCCACCAAATCCCATAGCGATCTTACCACTCCCTTTTTGAATCAGTGTATCGATTTTTTCTTTGATCTTAAGAGACTCCTCTGGTGCTCCACAGATAGAGAGGAAGTGTTCATTTCCTTTATGTTTCATCTTGCCACTTCCTATAGCTACTACAAGGTAGTCCCACTCTTTAAAAGTTTTGTTAGCACAGACAACCTCATTCTCTTTTGCGTGGATCTCTTTGACTTCATCAATAACAAGCTCAAAATTATGAGCATTGGCGATATCTGCCAAAGGAACAGAGATATCATCAAATGTCGCCTCCCCTGTAGGAATCCATATAGAGGTTGGATATATGTAAAAGTAGTCTCTATTTGAGACAAGTGTAACATCAAACCCCTCTTTTTTTAAAAAGATAGCAGACTCTATCCCCGCAAAACCACCTCCAAGTACAAGTACTTTTTTCATTGTCAAATCCTCTCTTTTTATAAACAATAAATATAATTAAAATTTGCTATAATTATACATATTGAAAGATAATAGATAAACCAAAATTCTACAATTGGGGATTATACACAAAGCAAATGTGAGAAATCAATATTGTGTGATTTAGGATAAAAGTTTTTACAAACAAGTGTTACTTTAACTTCTATTTAAATATATTTAAGATAAAATTCCGCACTTAATATCTACCATAGGGTAAGAAATCTAAAATTTTATGAGAAGGACTCATACATGGCAAACCATAAATCATCTCTTAAGAGAATCCGCCAGACGATCAAAAGAACTGAGAGAAACCGTTTTTACAGAACTCGTTTGAAAAATATCGTAAAAGCAGTAAGAACTGCAGTTGAAGCTGGAGATAAAGAGGCAGCACAAGCTGCACTAAAAGTTGCTAACCAAAACATCCATAAATTTGTCAGCAAAGGGATCTTGAAAAAAGAGACTGCTGCAAGAAAAGTCAGCCGTCTTCACAAAGCTGTTAACGCTCTTTCATAAGCAGAAGGAACTTCACCTAGATGCTTGCAGATAAACTCACTCCGTTTATCAACCGCTACAATGAGCTAAGCGAACTGCTTAGCTCTCCAGATATCACCTCCGACATCAAAAGAATGACTGAACTCTCAAAAGAGCAGTCTAATCTCACTCCACTTGTAGAAAAAGCTAAAGAGTATCGCTCTATCTTAGAGCAGATCGAAGAGGCAAAAGAGATGCTTAGCGATCCAGAGATGAGCGATATGGCAAAAGAGGAGCTCAAAGAGCTAGAGCCTCGCATCCCTGAGCTCGAAGAGGAGATCAAGCTTTTGATGCTTCCAAAAGATCCAAATGATGAGCGAAACATCATCTTAGAGCTTCGTGCAGGAACTGGTGGAGATGAAGCCGCACTCTTTGTTGGAGACCTCTTTACTGCCTACACACGCTATGCCGATCTTAAAGGCTGGAAAGTGGAGATCATGGACTCAAGTCCTAGTGAGGCTGGAGGCTATAAAGAGATCGTCGCTCTTATCAAAGGTGAGGGTGTTTACAGTAGGCTAAAGTATGAGGGTGGTACACATAGAGTTCAGCGTGTCCCAGCAACCGAGTCACAAGGGCGTGTGCATACCTCCGCCGTTACTGTAGCAGTAATGCCTGAAGCCGATGATGTCGAGATCGAGATTAATGAGAGTGATCTCAAGATCGATGTGATGCGTTCAAGTGGATGTGGTGGTCAGTCAGTCAATACAACCGACTCCGCAGTGCGTATCACCCACCTACCAACGGGCATCGTCGTAACCAACCAAGATCAAAAGTCGCAACATAAAAACAAAGAAAAAGCGATGAAGGTTCTTAAAGCACGTCTTTATGAGATCGAAATGCAAGAGAAACAGGCAGAGAGTGCCGCTGAACGTGCTGCACAGGTTGGAACAGGAGATAGAAGCGGTCGTATCCGCACCTACAACTACCCACAAAACCGCATCAGCGATCACCGCATCAACCTCACACTCTACAGACTCCAAGAGATTATGAGTGGTGGACTCTTCGATGAGATTATCGAACCGCTTATAGCCGATCATCAAGCTAAAATCGTTGAAGCGGCGGGGTTATAGGTTTTTCGAACTATCATGTTGGGAAATATTTGATCTAGAGGTCAAATATTTCTCTCCTCCAATAACAGCCGTCTAAAAAGTATATCTTCAATATCTCTACTAGAATCAACAACTATCAAAACATAGACTTTATTATCCTCTATCTTATAAATAATTCTCCATCTTTTGTAGATCAACTCTCTATACTGCAAAATTCCAATGTGTTGTAGTTCTGGAACAACTCTCTTAGCTTTAGGAAAAGTTGATAGAGTGTTACACTGCTCTTTGATTTGAAAGAAAATATCTTTAGCTGTTTTGATACTATCAATTTTTATATACTCTATAATTTCCTCTAAATCATACTCTGCATTTTTTGTCCAGATTACTTCAAACTCTTTCAAATCTCTACTCAAAAAGCTTTTTTTCTAAATCTTCAAACATTTTATCTTGGGGGATTACTCTATCGTTTCGTATATCCTCTTCACTTTGTACGATCAACTTAAGTAATGCTAAAGAGTTTTGTAAGTTTTCATAACTTTTTATATCTTGAATGACGGCTTTTGCTTCACCGTTTTGTGTGATTATGACAGATCGCTTATTTTCATTTACGCTATTAATAACATTTGCTGTTTTTGCTTTTAGATAGCTTATCGGTTTGATAGTTTGACTTAGTTGCATAAGCAGATCCTTTTGTGTATTTAAAAATAGTGTATCAAATTTAGTCTTAATTTAGTATATAGTTAAAATGATTGAATTGAGAAATATTTGAGTTGTAGTTGTGTCCTGACTCCTAGTTTCTTCATATAGAAGTACATTAGCTCTTCAGTCCTCATTGTGACGAAAGATATTCATCCTATCGACACCTCTGTTGACTATGTGATAAAAGCCGACTATCTCAATGCGTGGTTTTCTTGGCATAGGTTCTCCTTTTGGGAGTATAGCATAGGTTTTGTTTGATTATTGTTATCACCTGACCCCTAAGCTTCTTCTAAGCTTTGCTAAGCTCTCATTTTGCAAACATTTGGGAGTGGGATTTTTTAAGAAGTGATGATAGGAGCTATATGGATATGCTTCATATTGTTATCACCTAACCCCTAAGCCTTCGTTTCGAAAGAAGGAGTTAAAACATGCTGTTGGATTTTTGGCGTGTACTTAGATTTATGATTTGAACTTAGATTTTTAAAACTTCTATAATGCATCCTATTTCAAAATTTAAACTGTCCAATAACATCAATAAGCTTTGTTGATGTGTTTCTAAGTCTGTATGCTATATTTTTTAATGAGTCAAGGAGTTTTTCTACTTTGCTTGTCTCTTTGATTAACACTTCATTTGTCGTTATCATTTCTCTTATATGATAGTTGATTTTGATTGTTTCAGCTGAAGCTTTTTCTGCGGTTTTTAAGGTTTTGTTCAAACTTTTAACTGTGTTGTTTGTTCTCTCCATAAGCATTGATGTTTTTTTGCTCATTTGTAAAAAGTTTTCTTTGTTGTTCTCAATATTATCTTCGACTTCATGCACACTTTGCATAATGGATTTTATAGCTATTTCTATTTCATATAAACTCTTTTGTGTTCTTTCAGCCAATTTTCGTACTTCATCTGCTACAACAGCAAATCCTCTTCCGTGTTCTCCTGCTCTTGCTGCCTCTATAGCGGCATTAAGGGCTAGGAGATTTGTTTGATCAGCAATATCTTTGATGATACTTACAATGTCTTGGATTTGATTTGTTTGTTCTACTAATGTATTTACTTTTACAAAAATATCATTTTCATTTTCTGTCTCTATATCTATTTGATTGACTAGATCATCTAAAACTTCAAGTGTAGAAGATAAGAAGGATTTTGTTGTATTTACATCTTCAAAAGTGGTGATTACCTTCTCTTCTGCTACTCCCAAATCATCGCTTACTTCGTTTGTGATGGTTACTATTTTATTGATGAGTTCATTTTGTATTTGAATGCTTTTTTCTAATATTTTTGCGTTATTTTCACTGTCATTTACAGTAATATTATTTTCATCTACTGCCATTTTTATCTCAGAGAGTTGATCTTTCAATTTATTGATAAAAGTGTTCATATGAATTGCAACATCTCCTATTTCATCTCTGTAAGCTATATTTAAGGTTTTTGTTAGATCCCCATCTCCACTTGAGAGCTCTTTGATTTTCTCTCGTAGTTCATAAATAGGTTTCACAACAAATCCGCTAATAAAGAGATAGGTAATCGCTCCTAATAGCAATAAAATAATTAATCCAATACCTACATAGAGCATAATAGCATTTTTGATTTCTTTATGAGATTCTGCTTTTATTTCACTAATGGTAGCATCTACACTTCTTAAATAAGTTCCTGTTCCTATGACTAAATTCCAAGGTTTAAAAAGCATCACAATAGATAATTTTTTTTCATATTTTTTTGTTGCAGGATTGTAAAATTTGTAAGTGATATAGGCATACTCTTTATGAGATTTTTTAAGAGCATTCACGCCAAGCTCTACAAATGGCACTTTTGGAGTATTGAGAAATGTTTTTCCATCTAGGTTTGGTTTTATAGGGTGCATTACCATTTTGTAGTGCATATCATTTACCCAAAAATAGCCACTTTTTCCATATCGTATACTTTTGATTTTATTGAGGGCTTCTTTTTTCATTTGTGGTGTTACATCACTCATATAGAGACCTGTTCCAAATACCCAGTTAAAGGGTTTAAATCTTTTTACAATAGATACTTTAAATTCATATTTTTTTGTTACAGGGTTGTAAAATTTATACTTAATAAAAGTTTCATCACAATTACATTTTTTAAGTGCATTGACACCAAGTTCTACAAATGGTACTTTTGGAGTATTTATAAATGTTTTTCCATCCAAGCTCGGTTTGATTGGATGCATTACCATTTTGTAGTTCATATCATTTATCCAGACATAAAAACTCCCTTTTTTATAGTGCTTGATAATACTTTTTAGATTTTCTTTGATATGAGGGTCATTTTTGTGGGCTTTATAATAGGTTTCTATAAGATTAAAGAAGAGATCCATTCTATTTTTTAAGAGATTTTTAGAATCTTTTTCTATATTTTGAGGTAGTGTTTTTTGATAGTAGTCATTCATTATTTTATCTACTATTTGTCCTTTTGCCAATAGATCTTGTTTTTTCTCGACAATAAGTTTTTTGGTTGCTATTGCTATACTTTTGTTTGCAGTCTCTTGCATAAAGTATACCCCAACAGCACTTGCCATAACTATAGATAAAATTAATCCAACAAGAGTAATCAGTAAAATTTTTGTTTTTATTGTTTTGAAGGTATTCATTTTTTTCCTTATATTTAGTTTCCTTTGGTATTATATCGTTAAAATTCTTATTTTTTTTAATAATTATTTAGTTGTATATAATAGTTACATTTTTGTAATCTAAAATTTAAAAATCTCTATTGAAAAATTTGGGATAATCTCTTAAAGTTTAGAGGGACTGATAGAGCTTATTTATACTCTCAGTTTTTCAGAGTGCATGAATATTAGCAAATCACTACACTCTTGATCTCTGTAAACTCCTCTAGTGCAAATTTTGGTCCCTCTCTGCCTACTCCACTGAGTTTTACTCCACCATATGGCTGGATGTCAAAGCGAAGTGTTGGTATGTCATTTACTACAACTCCACCAGCCTCAAAATCCTCGATCGCTTTTTGAGTATTTGATAGTGAGTTGGTAAAGATAGAGAACTGTAACCCATAAGGGGAGTTGTTCATCTTCTCAATCGCCTCATCAAAAGTTGCAACCTTTACAAGTGATACTATAGGTGCAAAGACCTCTTCACACACGATCGCCATATCATCTGTTACATCAGCCATTACAACAGGGTAGAAGATACGCCCATCTCTTTTTGGCTCTCGCATCGCACGAGCCCCCTCTTTTATAGCACTCTCTACCCAGTTCATCGCTCTTTGTGCGGCATCTTCGTTGATAAGTGGTCCGATAAATGTCTCTTCATCATATGGAGATCCTACCTTGAGTGCTTCTGTCTCTTTGGCTAGTTTTGTGGCAAACTCCTCATAGACATCCTCATGAACATAGATACGCTGTAAGGATATGCAGACTTGACCAGAGTTGATAAAAGCACCAAAAGCACATCTTTTTGCCGCAAGAGAAAGATCAGCACTGCTATCTATAAAGGTTGCGGCATTACCTCCTAGCTCTAAACTTACCTTTTTTATACCAGCATTTTGTGTGATGATCTTCCCAACTGGTACACTTCCTGTAAAGCTGATAACGCGTGGGATATCGCTTGAAACCAGTGTACCTCCAACCTCTGCATCACCATATACAACACTTAAAGCATCCTTGATGGCAAACTCACTCTCTACAAAGAGTTTGGCAAATTTATAGGCAGTAAGAGGTGCTTCTGGAGTTGGTTTGAGTACGACTGCATTTCCAGCAACAAGTGCTGGAGCTAGTTTATGGGCTACAAGATTAAGCGGGAAGTTAAAAGGAGTGATAGCAACAACAACTCCAACAGGTTCACGAACAAAGAAGGCATTTGTTTTGCGTCCACTAGGAGTAGCATCTGTAGAGATCGTCTCTCCATGCATCGTTCGTGCAAATTCGGCACTAAGTTGCAACACTTCGATACACCGCTCAACCTCTACTCGTGAAAATGCTATAGGCTTTCCTACCTCATCAGTTATAGTTTGTGCTATATCCTCTTTTTGTTCTTTGAGTTTTGCAGCTACATCCAAAAGCCAAGCACATCGCTGAGAAAGTGGGCTCTTTTTAGCACTTTTTGCAGCTTCTTTGGCTATCTTGAGTGCTTTTTGTGCATCTTTAGCATCACAAATGGGTACGATAGAGACCACTCTCTCATCATAAGGTGATCTTCTTCGACTCTTTTGCTCTTTTGTTGCTTTACTACTTCCAAATAAAATCTTTGCTTCCATATAAAATCCTTTAAACCAAAATATTTTCGATCAACTCAATCGCATTAGGCGTAACGATAACTGCATCATAACAAAACTCCATATCCAGAGCATTTTTTTTTAAATAGACCTGCGAAGTTTTCACAATCCGCTCCACTTTTTTTGGTGTGATATTGTAAATGGCTCCCTCATACTCTCTAGCAGACTTCACCTCTATAAAATGAAGCACTCCATCTTTTGTAGCGATGATATCAATCTCTCCAAAGCGAGAGTAGTAGTTACTCTCTACTATTATAAATCCCTTTTTTTGCAAAAAAAGTATCGCTTTTGCTTCAGCTTCATCTCCTTTACTTCTACTCATATACAGGGATCACTTCCACTTTGACAGACTTAAAAGCAGCGGTTAGGATCAACTCATCTCTTGCATCGCCAAAGAGAGCATTGATACCACTTTTAGCATGGTGAAAGGTAGTAAAGAGGCTTTTTGGTTTGATCTTATCTGTAATCTTGATCGTAAGTGGTGTGGTTTTACCCCATTTGCTCTTTAGGATCACTTTTTGAGTTGGAAACTCATCTGCATCCTCCTGACTTACTAAAAGGATATCCTCACTATAGCGATCATTAAGTTTTGGACTCTGCTTTGTTTGAGCAGCATTATTGTAGTGTGCTAGTGTTCTACCAGTTGTTAGATAGTAGCCTGTAAGTCTGTTGTCTAAGATCTCAGCGACCATTCCTCGCACCTCATACTGCTTGTAGCAAAAGTGCCCATATCCATCTTTTGTTCTAAAATCAAGCTGATGTAAAATCGGAGTATCCTCTGTATGCACTGGCCATTGAAGCCCTCTTTTTCTATGCTTTCTTAGTCGATGATAATCCGCTCCGCTAAAACGCCTATAGGCAATACGCTGTACCTCCTCCCAGATATCTTGACTTGATGTGTAAGAGGCATCTCCTCCTACTTTTTGATCAATCATCTGCAACGCTTCCCAATCATCTGGCAAATCAGACTGAACAAGTGGCTGAGAGAGGTGTAATCGACGCATAGCGTTGATATAGACTCCTGTCTTCTCATAAGCACTCTTTACTCCAACCACAATATCGGCTCTTTTGGCTATATCAGTCATAAAGAGCTCTTGAACATAGAGAAGTTCTAGATTTTTGATCGCTTTTTTTATTTTGTTGATATTTGGATGGATATGTGTAAGATCCTCTCCCATATTTAAGACCGCTTTGAGTCTGCCCTCTATCATCTCATCTACTAGCTGAGGTGTCATAAGACCTACCTCTTTTGGTTCTTGATAGTCTGGATCGTAGTATGGAAGCATCCCCATATCACAAGTGCCTTGTACATTGTTTTGTCCACGAAGTGGCATAAGTCCAGCACCACTTTTACCAACATTACCAGTCATAAGGGCTAGATGAGTGATCGCCATAACGGCATAAGAACCATCTCGATGCTCCGTTATTCCAAGCCCCCAAAAGATCATTGATCTTTTAAGAGCATATTCACGAGCGATCTTTCGGATCATCTTTGCCATATACTCATACCCTTTTATCTGCTCAAAAAACTCTGGTTTTGCATAGGGGTCATTTAGGATCTGCTCTTTAAACTCACAAAACCCTTTTACTCTATCTTCAATAAAGCTCTCATCATAAAGCTCCTCTTGAATGATAGTATAAGCAAGCATATTTAAAACCATAAGATTGGATTCAAAAGGGATGATCGCTTTGTATTTTGCAAATCGGTGCAGTTTTATCTCTCTTACATCAAAAACTGCAAGATTATTCTTTTCTCTAGCAACATCTAGGATGCGATTTGCAACGATTGGGTGTGCTTCTGTGGTATTTGAGCCTATAACGATCATAAACTCTGTATTGTAGATATCATTATATGGATTTGTAGCAGCTCCTTCACCAATAGTGGTTCGCATCCCTTTAAGTGAAGGAGAATGGCACACTCTAGCACAGTTATCAACATGAGGAGAGCCTAGAGTATGGCGTGTAAATTTTTGGAAAAAGTAGGAGGACTCACATGAACTTCTAGCTCCTCCAATAGATGCAACACACTTTTTACCATACTTTTTTTGTATCTCTTGAAGTTTCATAGCACATGCAGTTGTAGCTGCCTCTATATCACACTCATACCATATATCATCAAGCTCTTTGAGTGAAGCTGCTATTGTCTCTTTGATGGAGGGATTTTTCTCTAAAAAGCTCTTCTTGATACGCGGAGTTTTAACTCTCTCTTTGGAAGTTACGAAGTCATAGCCATACTTGCCTTTGATACAGAGTTTACCTTGAGAGACCACCCCATCTGGATGGGCAAAAACCCTTTTTATCTCATTTGTAGAGGTATCAACCTCTGCTGCTATATCGCATCCTACTCCGCAGTAGGTACATACACTATCGATCGTTTCTATATGTTCCATCAAGACTCTCCATTTTTGCTAAGATAGTTTACTTTTTTTTGACTTAAAAAAGAGATAGAGATAGGAGAGCTTTAAGAGATAAAGTTTATGATAAGGATCAAACGATCCTTATCATAACTGGTTTAGAGTTTACAAACTCCAATGCTTCTAGTGAAGTGATAAGGTTTTGAATATCATGCTCTTTGGCACAGTGTGTGGAGATAAGAAGATTGGCACTCTCATTTTGAGTTGGACGCTGGAGCATAGTCTCTATAGAGATAGAGTTCTCTTCAAATATCTTTGTTAATTTTGCCAAAACTCCTGCTTTATCAGAGACATTGATACGCAGATAGTATTTAGAGCTTATCTCACTTGAGTCTTTAAGTGTGAGTTTCCCTTCCATTGGGCGATCAAAACCTAGCATTGGGGTTGATTTGCCACTTCTGGCTATATCGATAATATTTGCTACAACTGCACTTGCTGTTGCATCACCACCAGCACCTGGGCCATAGTAGAGCGTCTCTCCTACTTTGTCCCCAACAACGCTGATGCCATTCATCACGCCATCGATCTTGGCAATCATCTCCTCTTTTTTAATTAAAGCTGCATGAACACGAAGTTCTACTTCGCTTTTATCTTTTTTGGCTATTCCTAAAAGTTTGATCTCATAACCAAACTCTTTGGCAAAAGCGATATCATCTTGTGTGATATGCTCTATCCCCTCTATAAGTATATCCTCTGGCTTTGCATCGATCCCATAAGCGATAGAAGCAAGGATGAGAAGCTTATGTGCTGCATCATAACCACCCACATCAAAGGTTGGATCTGCCTCAGCATAGCCTAGATCTTGTGCCTCTTTTAAGATAGCATTATAAGCTACTCCTTCATCTCTCATCTTTGTAAGCATATAGTTACAAGTACCATTCATAATTCCCATGATTGATTCGATATGGTTGGCTGAAAGACCATCGCGAAGAGCATTTATGATAGGGATCCCTCCTGCTACACTCGCTTCATACTCAAAGGCGATATCTTTGGCTAGTTCGGCTAGTTCATAGCGATGATAAGCCAGAAGTGCTTTGTTAGCAGTAACAACTGCTTTTTTGTTTTTTAATGCTTTTGTAACAACTTTATATGGTTCTTCAACTCCACCCATCAACTCAACAACGATATCGATCTCGGGATCATCAAGCACCTCATCGACATTAGCTGTTAGCTCTATATCGATATCTCTTTTTTTATTTAGGTTGCGTACTACGCCCTTTTTGACCTCTATAGTATGACCAGCTCTAGCACTGATAACATCTTGATTTGCTTTTAAAATCCTAGCAACACTCTCACCAACTGTTCCAACTCCGATGATGCCTACTTTGATCATTTTGATTCCTTAAACTGCTTGAGAAAGTTCTTGATATTTTTGGCTGCTTGGCGGATACGCTTGTCATTTTCGATCAACGCTATACGCACATATCCCTCACCATACTCGCCAAAACCTATACCAGGAGCAACTGCGACATCTGCTTCAATAAGCAATCGCTTAGAAAACTCAAGACTTCCTAAATGTTGTACACACTCTGGGATCTTTGCCCAGACAAACATCGTGGCTCTATTTTTATGGATAGGCCAACCTGCTCTGCCAAAGGCATCGATAAGCACCTGCTCTCTATGGTAGTATTTATCTGTGATCTCTTGTACACATGTCTGATCACCGTTAAGTGCTACAGTAGCTGCAACTTGTATAGGAGTAAACATCCCGTAATCAAGCCATGATTTGATCTTTTGAAGTGCACCGATAAGCTTCTTGTTTCCTACAAAAAAGCCAACACGCCATCCTGCCATGTTATAGCTCTTTGAAAGAGTAAAAGACTCAACTGCTACATCTTTTGCACCCTCTACACTTAAGATCGATGGTGTTTTATACCCATCAAAGGTGATATCTCCATATGCGATATCGGAGATGATATAAAACCTCTCTTTTTTTGCCATCGCGACAAGTCGCTCATAAAACTGTGGTTCAACCGTAACAGTAGTTGGGTTGTGTGGGAAGTTTACAAGCACATACTTTGGTCTAGGGGAGTTCTCCTTAAAGACACGCTCAAGACTAGCAAAAAAGGCATCCTCATCAAGGCGATACTCCTCATCATACTCCAAACCAAACTTGACAACATTTCCCCCTGCAAGGATAAAGGCATAGCTATGGATAGGATAGGTAGGATCTGGAACAACTGCAACATCTCCAGGGTTGGTGATAGCATAGGCAAGATGGCTATATCCCTCTTTACTTCCCATAGTGGCAACACACTCTGTCTCTGGATTAAGATCAATATCATAGCGTCGCTTATACCAATCGGCGATCGCTTGGCGAAGTTTTGGGATCCCTTTGGAGCTTGAGTATCCGTGTGTTTTTGTTTTTTGAGCGGATTCTACCAATTTTGCTCTTATATGCTCTGGGGTATCGCCATCTGGATTTCCCATCGAAAAGTCGATAACATCATACCCCTCGCGTCTTCGCTGCATCTTGATATCGTTGATCTCGGCAAAGACATACTTAGGAAGCCTCTCCATCCTATCAAATACTATCTCATCAAACATACTCTATCCTATCCTTAAAAATTATGAAATTTTATCCAAAAAAGGTTTATAAACTTATTACCTAGAACCAACAGGATGCAGTTCAAGCGAATCTTTAATATTTTTCATCGTATAGATATCAGCTATCTTGATATATTTGGCATTTTTTGGGATAACAACAGTGATATCAAAGCTTCGTTTATCTCTTGAGATAACTTTTACTAAGTGGAGATGCTCATCATAAAAAGAGAGGTTTGGATACCAGTAGTTATGCCTACTACTTACTATCCTCAAGCGTCGAATCTTTGAGATATCCAGCCAATATGGAAAAAGAGAGCGTCGAAGTGTTATAATGTAGCTATCTTGAAGTTTCTTCACAGGTAGATGTGCATTTAACATATCAATCGTATAGATCCACTTTGTTGCACTCTCTCGCTCAATATCGATAATGCTACATCCACTTTTTTGCAACTCTTTTTGGAGTATCATAGGATCAGTGGCATACTCTGAGATGATACTTACACTCCAACTAAACTCACTGCTGTTGTACTTTGATCCATTGGTTACAAAGCGGTAGTATCCTATATTTCGCAGTGTATCGCTTAGGATCTTCACAAAAAAGAGAGGAGAACCATTTGTCTTAAATTCAAGAACAGTTTGGGTGGGTTTGCCATAAAAAAGCTCTAAAAGTCCATTCTCTTTTAGTGTTTCTACAACTTTAACAGTATCCACATGATCATTGTCCATAAACTTCTCAGCAGGAGAAAAGATGATCTTGATAAAGGCTCTGTTTTGTGCAAAGCTTTTGGCATCAAGTATCATTTGCACCTTTTTAAATACAAGTTCCTCAACTGCTGAAGTTTGTGCAAATGCAAAAACAAATAGCATCCCAACAAACAGTGCAACTCTTACCACAGTTTTCCTCTGTTGTATTTTCTAAACTCTTGATTAGAGATCTTTTTTAACTCTCCATCTTTATAAAGAAACTTGATACTTTTTGGATCTTTAAAGCTTTTTTTCTCTTTATCGATCAAGATATCAATATACCCATGTCCAAAAAACATAAGATAGTTTTTACTGGCATTGAGCTCAAATGGTTGTGTAAAGATTTTTTGTCTTTTTTTCCCTGATTTGAGATCAATATATCCAAACCATACTTTTGAACGGGGTACTATAACCAAAGAGTGCTCTATCTTCTGTTTTGATGCAATAGATTCACTCTTCTCTCTCTTTAATGTAGTGTTTTGTTCCTTTGTCTGGTTAGTCTCATTTTTTTCTATAACTATTTTCTTTTTTGATGGCTTTATGCTTTTTTCTTTATTATCTTGCATACTCATATACAAAACTATAAGCAAAAAGATCCCTCCAGCCAAAAGCAGAGCATAAAGTCTTTTATCATTTGGCTTTGTACTGTCTGTATCCTTTTGTTGAGAGATTTTTTCTTCTTCAGATGCAACTTTATCCTCTTGAGGTTTAAAGTAGTTTTTAACCTCTTCTTTGAGTGATGAGAGATCAACATCATACTCTCGTTCTAATATCGATATAAAACCCAATGCTTGAACTTTTTGCATCCCTTCAAAGCTTTCATGAAGGAGTGCCTGAACATATTTATGTGCTATATGTGTCTGTTCATGGATCTTTTGTGCACCTATTTTGCGTAATTTTTCCAAACCTTCACTCATCTCTCATCCTATCTATCAAAATAGCACCGGCAACTGCAACATTGAGCGAATCAAATGCATGTTCCATCTCTATACTTACAACTTTATCTAGTTTCCCAGCTACTCGTTTTGGAAGCCCCTCTCCCTCGCTACCTAAAACAAGGGCTCTCTTTTTTGGAGGTTTGATATATCGTACATCCTCACCTCCCATATCTGCACCATATATCGTAAAACCTGAAGTCTTTAAGTCATTTAAGAGATCATGTATATTTTTTGTTGTACTAAAAGGCATATCAAAAAGTGCTCCAGTACTTACACGAGCTATCCCCTCTAGTGAAAGTTTGGAGACTCCAGTAGCTACTATAGCATCAACGCCTAGTGCATAACCTGTGCGTACAAGTGAGCCTATATTGCCTATATCGGTCAAACCAGCAAGGACTAGCACAAAGTCAAACTTCAAAAACTCCCGATAATCCTGTAAAACAATATCATCCACCTCTGCCAAAAAGCCTTGATGTGAAGCTCCTCTAGCCATCTTCACAGCAGCCTCATTTGGGATACGCTTTATATTTATCCCCATATTTACAAGACGAGTGTACTCCTTTTTTTCTATCTCTTTTGCAAGATAGAGTGTACGGATCTTTTGGGGATGATACTGTAGCAAATAATAAATTGGTTGTTTGGCATAGATTAACATGAGAGTATTTTACCTTAAAAACTTTAGGTTTATATAAGAGAACTATAACACTCTTTGACACTTTTACCAGTTATTTTGGCAAGTAGTTTTGCTTTTTGCTTCTTTGGTAGATCAAGCTGGATTATCTCCTCTTGTGAGATTGTTATAGCATCTTTTTGTTTTTTGCTCTTTTGCAAAAGAACAACCCACTCCCCTTTGATATTTGATCCTATCTGGTTGAGTATCTCTTTTGCATCGCCTCTGTAGTAGTGCTGATAGCGTTTTGTAAGCTCTTTGACTACAAAAAGCTCACGCATTGGTTCTTTCTCTGCTATCTCTTGAAGAAGCTTTTTTAGTCTGTGAGGAGACTCATACAGGATCGTTATATATCCACTGCCTAAGGCTTTTTGAAGTGCTTCTAAACGCTCCTTACCCTTATGTGGCAAAAATCCAAAAAAGCAAAACTGTGTCTGATCAAAACCACTTGCAGCAAATGCAGTCAATGCAGCATTTGCCCCTGGTAAAACATCATACTCTATATCATGAGATTGTGCATAAGCAACCAGTTTCATCCCTGGATCACTGATACAAGGCATCCCTGCATCGCTGACATAGACTACATTTTGATCAAAGAAGTCTGGAGTGAGCTCTTTTAAAAACTCCTCTTCATTATGGGAGTGTAGTGCTATAAAGCTCTGGTTTGGTTTTGTTTGGAGGTTGTAGCGTTCTTTAAGTATATGCAGAAGCTGTTTGGTAACGCGGGTATCCTCACACAGAAGAACATCCGCCTCACCAAGCACACTCATAGCACGCAGGGTGATATCTGCAATGTTCCCTATAGGTGTAGGAACAAGTTGCAGCATAAGGGGTAACTCTATTAGTCTTTAATGTTATAGCGTTTTTTGAACTTATCGATTCTACCAGCTGTATCGACCATTCTCTCACTACCTGTAAAGAATGGGTGGCACTCGTTACAAATATCGATTCTTAAAGATGGTTTTGTACTTTTTGTTACAAAGCTGTTTCCACATGCACAAGTTACAGTACAGTCATGAAGTTCTGGGTGAAGATCTTTTTTCATATTACTACCTTTTTTAGCTACTCGTTTGCGTGCGAATAGCGATATATTTTTTACATCCGTATGGGGGCGGATGATTGAGGTGCGAATTATAGCAAAAATTTTCTAAAATTATATTGATTTTATTGTAAAATTTGAAAAAAGGATCGCTTATGCCATTTGTACCAAAAACTCCCTACCTTGCAACCGATGGTATCGTTGAGATATATAATGAAGAAAATGTGTTTGAAGGGATCGTCCTTATCAAGCGGAAAAATCCACCTCTAGGTCTTGCACTTCCTGGTGGTTTTGTTGATGTTGGTGAGAGAGTTGAAGATGCTTGTAAGCGAGAGATGAAAGAGGAGATATCCCTAGATGTTACTATCAAAAAACTTCTAGGAGTTTACTCCGATCCAAAAAGAGATGAGCGTTTTCATACCGTTTCAGTTGTCTATATCTGCAAAGCTTTTCAAAAACCAAAAGCAGCAGATGATGCAAAAGAGGCTATGGTTGTAAAGCTAGAAGAGATCCCTTTTGATCAGCTTGTTTTTGATCATGCGAAAATCTTAAGAGATTATATAGAACATCGCTGTTCTATATAATAATTTAGAGAATTTTAGCTAAGATAGCTTCAGCATCAAAGCCGAACTTTTTAAAGAGTTCACCTGCTGGTGCACTTGCACCAAAGCTCTCCATACCGATAACTTCATCGGCTAAGCGGTACCACTCCATACCGCGTGCAGCTTCGATGGCGATCTTTTTGGTTTGTGGGTGAAGTAAAGAGTCGATATAGCTTTGATCCTGCTCGATAAAGAGATCAAAACATGGAACAGAGACTACATTTGCTTTGATCCCCTTTGCATTAAGGGCCTCTTTTACTTCAAGTGCTAGTGCAACTTCGCTTCCACTTGCCATCAGTGTATAGTCTGGATTTTCATCTTCAGCTAAGAGGTATGCACCCTTTTTAGCGTCCCCTTTTACCCCTTTTGGAAGGAGTGGAAGGTTTTGTCGTGAGCAGACAAAGGCACTTGGTGCATTTTTCATCTCTAGAGCTACTTGCCATGCGGCTACATTTTCAGCTCCATCAGCAGGTCTCCAGACATAGAAGTTTGGCAGTGCTCTAAACTGGCTTAGATGCTCGATAGGCTGATGTGTCGGTCCATCCTCACCAACTCCGATGCTGTCATGTGTCCAGATAAAGAAGTGCTGGATGCCACTCAGTGCTGCGATACGTGCTGATGGTTTTAGATAGTCGCTAAAGACAAAGAATGTCGCACTAAATGGCATCAAACCGCCATAGAGTGCCATCGCATTTGTGATCGCTGCCATCGCATGTTCGCGAATACCGAAGTAGATATTACGCCCTTTTGGGAAGATACCCATATTTTTAAGCTCTGTTTTGTTTGATGGACTCAAATCGGCACTGCCGCCTAGGAAGCTAGGAACTGCTTTGGCGATAGCGTTGAGTACCTTGCCGTTTGTGCTTCGTGTTGCTTCTGCTTTATCAAATGTTGGCCATTCGATCTTTGAGAAGTCTGGATTAAGCAGTGCTTCAAGAGCATCATTTTGCTCTTTGAGTGGGAGGGTGTTAAGAGAGTGTCTCCACTCTTTTTCATAGAGTTCACCCTTTTCTACGGCACAACGGAAACGCTCAAGCACATCATCACTAACATAGAAGTGCTTCTCTGGATCAAAACCTGCAGCCTTTTTGGCTTCACGGATCACATCTTCGCCAAGCGGGGCACCATGAGAGTGTGCATCTCCCTCTAGTGGTCCAGCCCCTTTGGCGATAAGAGTATGTGCGATGATTAGAGATGGTTTTGTTGCCTCTTTTGCTTGAGTGATAGCTTGGTCGATATCATCATAGTCATGCCCATCACACTCAAAGACTTCCCAACCTTGTGCACTAAAACGCTCTTTGATATCTTCGCTGATAGAGAGATCAGTACTCCCCTCAATCGTGATACGGTTGGAGTCATAGATCATGATAAGATTGTCTAGCTTGTAGTGTCCAGCGATCGAACATGCCTCATAGCTGATCCCCTCTTCAAGATCTCCATCTCCACAAAGGCAGTAAACATTATGATCGATCACTTTGGCTGTTTCGCTGTTTACTTGATTTGCCATAAAGTGACTCGCCATCGCAAAACCAACGGCATTGGCTACTCCTTGTCCCAAAGGTCCAGTTGTGATCTCTATGCCTTGTGTATGTCCATACTCAGGGTGTCCTGGAGTTTTAGAGTCAAGTTGTCTGAAGTTTTTAAGATCCTCTAGTGTAAGTCCATAGCCCCAAAGGTAGTAGAGTGAATAGATAAGCCCTGTTGCATGACCACCAGAGAAGACAAGACGATCGCGGTTGAGCCATTTTGGGTTTTTTGGGTTGTGTTTTAGGTGTTCGCTCAACACTACGGCGATATCAGCTAGACCCATTGGTGCACCAGGGTGTCCACTGTTAGCCTTTTGTACCATATCTGCCGCTAAAAAGCGGATCGTATCTGCCATCTTTTTTCGCATTTCGTTACTCATTTTTATCCTTTGTGTCTATTGATATATTTTACTAAAAGCGGTGAGAGCTCTTTTTGGAGTGGTTGCTCAAAACTATCTAGCTCTCCTAGAAGCTTATATGCCAAAGAGTCCGCCTCCTCTTTTGCCTTCTCTAAGCCCAAAATAGTAACAAAACTGTTTTTGGCTTCATCGTTGTTTGTCAGCTTTCCAGCCTCTTGCGTACTTTGTGTTACATCAAGGATATCATCCTGGATCTGAAAGAGCACTCCAAGCTCGATTCCAAAATCATAAAGCCTCTTTGCTAGTTCCCCTTTATCGACGATAACTGCACCCATCGCCAAAGAGGCAGCGATAAGCTTTGCAGTTTTGTGTGTATGCAAGAAGCGTATCTGCTCTATATCTAGCGGAGAGTTCTCAAAGTGGCAGTCTATAGCCTGACCCAATACCATACCATTTAAGCCACCATTATGTGCAAGGAGTTTGATCAACTCTACCTTAGTTGCTGCAGAAAATGGAGCATCGCTTAGAAGTTCAAAAGAGTAGGTGTTGAGTGCATCGCCAACTAAGATCGCGGTAACCTCATCATAGAGAACATGAAGTGTTGGATTGCCTCGACGAAGTGGTGAGTCATCCATAGCGGGAAGATCATCATGGATCAGTGAGTAGGTATGGAGCAACTCTACTGCAAGAGCTGCATAGTATGCACTCTCAACTAGTAGAGGGTTATAAGCTTTTACTACTCCCAAAAGCAGTGCTGGTCTAAAACGCTTCCCACCAGCTTTTAGCATAATCTGCAATGCCTGTTCATAATGAGGATGAAAACTTTGCGAAGAGGGTAGATGCTCTTCTAAAAATCGTTCGAAATTTTGCATATGAAATTCTATAACATATCTCGTTAAAGTGGCTTTAATTTTGAAGTTTTATAAAAATATCAAGCCCTCTTCTATTTATACCCACCAAAAAATCCCTTTTTTCTACTTTTGAAAGCCATTTGCGTATATCAGCTTCTGTTTTTACAAGGTGTCTATCTATCATGATAATCTTGTCTCCTTTGAGAAACTTTGTAAAAGAGGAGTGTATCACTCTTAACTCTGTATCAAGATAGACCCCTAAAGTCTCTAAAAAGGTGTCACTAAGATATCCTCCTCCTTCTCTTTTATAAAGTTTTGCTTTAAATACTCTTTTTTTGCCTTTACGTATAACCTCAACCTTATGAAGCGAACCGATATCTCCAAAAGCTATCTTTTGCTCAAAAGATCCTCTATCTTTAACCCTTTTGCCATCAAAGGAGAGGATATGATCACCAAGCTTAAAGGGTGTTTTTAAAAATGGATTGGAACTAGCGACATCAAGTCCTTTTAGTCGTACTCCAAGATCACCATAGATGCCTCCTTTTTTTAAAAAGTGCTCTATATAGGGCTTTTGGATGATCCCTTTGGATGTGGCTATAGCGACTAGTTCACAACATCCATTGAGAATAACTGCAAAAGAGGGAATCTTAGTAGAAAATTTCGCCAAAGTATCTAAACCGATCTGATCTTTAACTATCTCTCCACAAAAGATAGAGCTGTTAATAGCGGCGAGTTCTTTATTTGGAAGATATCTGTTGATTTTAAAAGGATAGTGGATATTTTTTTGTGTTTTTACAAGGTAGAGGTGTAAAAAGGGATCGCTTTTGAGAGCCTCTTTAACAGGAGTGTCAGAGTAGATAAGCGTTTTTTGATTTTGTAGGGGGATCTCTAAACTATTTGATGAGATAACATGAAGATCTTTGACCTTTTGTAAGCAGCTTTTAAAGGAGGTATCACAGGCAAAGAGTGAAAAACCAAGCAGCCAGATAAGAACGGCCGCTTTTTTCATCTACTTCTCTCCAAAGGGATTAAGACCGCCTAATGCCCCTAGAGCACTTTGCTGTTTGTTTTGCTCAACCATTTTATAGGCATCATTGAGTGCACCCATCAAAAGGATCTGCAAAGACTCCTTATCCTCTAGCAAAGAGTCATCGATAGCTATATCGATAACCTCTCCTTTGCCATTAAGTGTCACTTCAACCATACCACCGCCGCTTTTGACGGAGAATGTCTTACTCTCAAGCTCCTCTTGAAGCTTTTTGGCATGTTCTTGCATCCCCTCTAGCAGTTTGCCCATATCGCCAAGATTACCAAACATCTATATACTCTCTATAATCTCAGTAGGGTTGTTCTCATCATCTACAAGTACAACTGTTGGCTTATATGTATCAAGCTCTTTTTCATCATAACTTGCATATGCGACGATGATAACCTTATCACCTTTATGGACCTTTCTAGCAGCAGCACCATTGAGGCAGATATCACGCTTCCCACGCTCTCCTAGGATGATATAGGTAGAAAATCGCTCACCGTTGTTGATATTTAGGATCTCTACCTTTTGACCCACACGCATCTTTGAAGCCTCTAAAAGCTCCTCATCTATCGTGATAGAGCCAACATAGTTCAAGTTGGCATCCGTAACAGTAGCACGGTGGATCTTGCTATAAAGCATTTCGATTTGCATGTGCTTTTTTCCTACATTCCCATCTGTTTTTTCATATCTGCTGGGCTGATTGGCTCATCCCAGAACTCTGGATCGATCATATATTCAGTAACAACATTACCACCGATGATATGCTCTTCTACGATTTTATCGATTTTCTCTTTTGTTAAACCTGCATACATTGTATGCCCTGGTTCAACCAACATAACCGGCCCCATCTGACAACGGTTAAGACATGAAGTACGAATTGGTTGCACTGTTCCCATAACACCCTCTTGCATCAACTTCTGTGCAAGATACTGAAAGAGTTGTTGACTCTCAGGGTTGTTTTGTGAAACACATGATGGCTTTGGCATCCCTGGAGGTGCACTTTGTTCACATTTAAATATATAAAATGCTGGTTGAGGTATTCCCATACTGCTATCCTTTTACTTTTTTGAAATTATACCAAATAAATAAGCCTCTTTCTTTAGCGATATCAATCATTTTAAAAGTTTAAGCTTTTTGGCTATACTTTCAAGAAGTCTAATGAAGGAAACTTTTTGAAAAAAATAGTTCTTACTCTCTTTTTTATAGCCAATGCACTTTATGGATTTGAGTATGATGCAAAGCTCTATATGGGAGTTGGTGGTGGAGTAGAGTATGAAAAGTTTAACGACAAAAAGGGAACAAAAAATACTCCTGCATTTGGTTCTGTAAAGTTTGGATATGGAGATAGACGTGCTTATGCGATAGAGTTTATCCTTAACTATATAGACAACAGATCAAATATCTTCTCTACTGATGATAAAAAACGCTATGGTATGGATATCATGTTTGTCAAAGCTTATAATCTCACAAAATACTTCTATCCTCTTTTTCGAGCTGGTATTGGAGCTGGAGAGATGAAGGTAAAGCGGAGATTTGAAAATAAAGTTGCTTATAGTTCCTATAATGTGGGGATAGGTGCTTTTTTCCCTATAAATACACACTATGATATAGAAGCAACATATCAATACTGTTATACATCATACGAAAGTATCGATCTTATCGCAACAAAAGAGAGACTCAAATCCCATATCAACCAGATCTACTTTGGTATAAACTACAGGTTTTGATAATGAAAAATATCGCTTCACTTATAGCTACTTCTGTTTTATGTTTTGCTTTTATTGGATGTGGAACAACCAATGAGGAACCAATCGTTAAGGAGATCAACGATATAAAGATCTCTCCACTCTCTGCTACGATCTACTCTACAACAAATGAGCTTAACCTAACTGCATCTGCTAATTATAACGATAGTTCCAATGCTGATATCACACAAGCTGCACGCTGGGAGACAGACTTTAATATAGCTACTCTCTCTTATGGGAAACTCACTCCAAAAGCAAATGGTGAAGACAACTCAAGTACAACTATCGATGTAACACTCTCTTATAAAGATCTTCAAGATACTGCTTCAGTAACTATCATCGCCCTTACTGCCTTGCATATAGATGACTCCAATCTTAGTGACCCTATAGTTGCTGATGTGAACTATACATTGAAAGCATATGCTGATTATGATAACAATCAAAGCAATATCTCTATAGATGCAAACAACTCAAATGAGATACACTGGAGCATCCAAGGCAGTGCTACTTTAGTAGATGAATCAAATGGCAGTGCCATAATAAGATTTAGTAGTGGTGATGCAAATGTAACTGTTAGTGCTTTTGGTATCAATGATACAAAGTCATACCATATCAAATAATCTCAGCTTATTATATAATCCAAAAAAGGGGGAGTATGTATGAAGTTTCCAAAAGTAGGTGATATAGCAACACGAGAGGTTGTTTCAGTTAGTAGAAGTGATACTCTCTCTTATGCAGTCGAACTGATGACAAAAAGCAACCATAGAAATATCGTTGTAAAAGAGGGAAAGGAGTTTTTTGTTTTAGGCGTTTTTGATGTTATCAACTTTAAAAATTTTTATGATGACTTAGATATTCCTCTCTCATCACTCCATCTTTCCAAACTTCCTACAATCTCTAAAGAAAAGAACATTTTAGAGGCCTTTGATGAGATAAAGAGCTCTGACTTTCTTTGTGTTATAGATGAAAAGGGTGAGTTTTATGGGCTTATAACTCATAGTGATATTACTGCTAGTATGGATCCAAATATTTTAATGGAGAGTTATCAGCTAGAGGAGTTTTTAACAATTGGAAAAAAGGTAGAGACTGCCTTTGAAGATGCTATAACGATTGATGTTTTTAGGGATATGTCACGATATTCATATGATAATGTTATCATTGTTGATAAAAATCGTAAACCAATTGGGATCTTAACAACAAAAAATATCATTTCTCTTATCAAACTAGATAAGGATCTCTCTCGTCCAATTAAAGAGTATATGATTACCCCTGTTGAAACAATCTCATACAAATCAACAATAAAAGAGACACTTACATACATTCAAACTAAACACTTCAAAAGAGCTGTCATTGTAGATGAAAAGGAGAGGTTTGTTGGTGTTATCTCCCAATCAGAGCTAATTGCTCTTACATACTCAAACTGGGTCTCTTTTATGCATCAACATCAAGAGGAGCTTTATGAGATAAATACACTTTTGCATCATAAAACAAAAGAGTATGAAAAACTTGCAAAGACAGATGCACTTACTGGACTTTATAACCGATACAAATTTTCTGAACTCTTTTTACATGAATATAATCTGATGCTTCAAAAAGAGTCAAAAATCTCTCTTTTAATGCTTGATATCGATCACTTTAAAAAGATTAATGACACATATGGTCATGAAATAGGAGATAGAGTTTTAGTTGAAATCTCAAATACAATACTCCAAACTTTAAGAAATAGTGATACAGTTGCACGATGGGGTGGAGAGGAGTTTGTGATACTTCTACCAAATGCAGATATAGAGGTTGCCAAAAAAGTAGCAAATAATATACGCACTGCTATAGAAAAAAGAGAGATTAGCATTGCAAAGAGAGTTACAGTAAGCATAGGAGTTACCGAAGTTAAAAAGGGAGATACCTTAGAAAAAGCTCTCAACCGAGCAGATAGTGCACTCTATGATGCAAAAAAATCTGGTAGAAATTGTGTAAAAATCTCAAATGAGGAGGCATTATAATGTTTTTAAAAGCTTTGCTTATAAGCATACTATTTATCTCAAATATTGTAGCATCTTCAACTCAAAGGCAGAACTCTGTTGTTACCTCTGTTGAGTGGGTTAAAAGTCATCTAGGTGATAAGAACCTGCTTCTTATTGATGTAAGAACAAAAGAAGCATATGATAAAGGACATATAAAAGGTGCAGTCAATATGCCTGTTTTTGAGGTCTTTTTTACAAAAAAGATGCTACGAGTACCTAAGCTTTCATTTTTAAAAGAGAGGTTTGATGATGCTGGTATAGATAAAGATACAAAGATCGTCGTCTATGATGGTGGGGCTTTTTGTTGGGCAGCAAGGGCGGTATGGGTCTTTAAGCTTTTAGGTCATAAAAATGCCTCCTTGTTAGAGTATGGATATGGTAAATATATTCAAAAAAACCTCCCAATCTCTACAAAACCTCCAAAAAGAGAAAAAAGTAACTTTATCCCTCGTATCAATAAAAACATGATAGCAACTAAACTTGATGTTTTAGTTGCTATAAAAAGAGGAGATATCATACTAGATGGAAGAACTAAAGATATGTATATGGGAAAAACCTCTATAGCGAAACGGTATGGACATATCCCAACTGCTAGACTTTTTAGTGGATCTAACAACTATAAGATAACAGAGGAGGGAAATAGACTCAAAAGCTTTGATAAACTTAAAGAGATATACAAATCTCTTCCAAAAAATAAAAGGATCATCATCTATTGTCAAGATGGTGCAGATGCCGCACTAGATAGTATGCTAATGAAAGAGTTGGGGTACAATACTATTGTCTATGAAGGTTCTTGGATAGAGTGGGCAAATGATCTCTCTTTACCAGTTGAAAATCCATCAAAAAAGAGTGATAAATAAAAGAGACACCTATGCAAAAAAAATATAAAGGATCAATCCAAAAAGAGCTACTTCGCTCTATCTTTGTGATCGTTTTAACTGTTACTCTCATAGGGTATGGTATCTTTGTAAAAACATTTATGAAAAATGAGCAACTAAAAGATATCGCTTTAACAGAGACTATCAGTACTATTATAGGGCAAGATGTTGCCAAAATAGTCTATACCGATGATATATCTGTTGCAAGTGATGTAACTACGCAACTTGCCTCTTTTAAAAATCTACTTGAACTTGTTTTATATAAGAATGATCATGAGATACTTTTTCAATACTCAAAAGATAACATGACACATAAAACTACTCAATGTACAAAAGAGATGTTTATGCATCCTCTTATAGAGAACAATAAGCTAAAATTTTGTACAAAGATACTCTACGAAGGAGAACCACTTGTTGATGCCAAATATACTTTTAAAATAAAAACAAGTTGGGATATTTTTATAGAGAACTTGCCATTTTTGATATTTTTGCTCTTTGTTATCTTTATAGTTGCTTATCTTCTCTCTTTGTACTACGCAAAAAGATACACACATCCTATCCTTACTTTAGTAAGGTTTTTAGAAAATATACATAATGAAAAATATCTTCATAAGCGTCTAAAAATAGAAGAGTCAAATGAATTTGGCATACTCTATGAAGAGATAAATACAATGCTAAGCCGAATGGAAGAGTCCTATCATGAACTCAAAATCGCCTCTGTTGCATTTGAAATCCCAACACCTATGCTTATAACAGATAGACAAAAGAGGGTTCTTCGTATCAATAAAGCCTTTAAAAGACTTACAGGTTTTAAAGAGAAAGAGATAATAGGAAGTACTCCACACTTTTTAGTAGAAGAATCAACAAAAGAGATAATGCTTCAAACAAAAGAGAGTAAACTCCTCTACATCAACCTCAATACACAACCAGTCAAAGGAGATAATGAGACAATCTACTATTATGTAATTACGCTTATTGATATTACTGAACAAAAAAAGATGCAAAAAGAGCTAGAGCAACTTACATACTATGACTCTTTAACAGGTCTTATAAATAGAGTGTTACTAGAAAAGAGACTAACGGAGTTATTTTCTCAAAATCATACAAAATACTTTTATGGTTTTTTATGTTTTGATATTGAGAATTTTAGGCTTATTAATGACGCTTACAGTTTTGAATTTGGCAATAAACTTTTACAAAAAATAGCAAATACTATTAAAGAGAACTATCAAAACGACAAAAGAGTAGTTTGTATTGCAAAAATTGGAGTTGATGAGTTTTTCTTAGGCTTTAAGTTTCAAGATGTAAAGAGAGAAGATGTCGCTCTCAAAATGGAGATGGAGGCACAAAAAATTCTCCAAATTTTTGATCAACCATTATCTATCGATAATAAACCAATCTCTATCTCTCTTCACATAGGTATTACAACTGTAGATACAAAAAAAGTACTAAATGCTCGATCAGTAATAAAAGAGAGTGTAAGTGCTATCAATATCGCTAAAGAAAATGGATTAAAAATCGCATTTTACAATCAAGAGTATCAAAAAAAATCTCTAAAGCATATTAGCTTATACTCTCAGCTTACAAATGCTATCAAACAAAAAGAGTTTGTTCTATTTTATCAACTACAAAACAATGACAAAAGAGAGATAATAGGTGCTGAAGCTCTTATACGATGGATAAAACCTGATGGTAAAGTTGTTTCACCAGGTGAGTTTATCCCTCTTTTGGAGCAGTCTGGACTTATTTTGCACTTGAGTGAATGGATTGTTGAGAGTGTGTGCAAACAGCTTTCACAATGGCAAGAGAATGAGAGAACAAAGCACTTTACAATCTCTATAAATGCCTGTGTAAAAGAGTTCCATAGTGAAGTATTTTTGGAAAATATCAAAAAAAATCTTCAAAAGTATAATATTCCAAAAGGGTTATTAAAAGTAGAACTCCTAGAGTCTATGTTAGCTGAAGATATAGAACTTGTCTCAAAAAAGATGTATGCACTCAAAGAGATAGGAGTAAAAATAGCTTTAGATGATTTTGGAACTGGATACTCTTCACTCTCTTACTTAAAGCAGTTACCAATCGATCAGCTAAAAATAGATCAAATCTTTATAAAAGATATAACAACAAATAGAAAAAATCAAGCTATTGTTAAAAGTATCATAGCACTTCAAGAGGCCTTTGATGTTGATATAATAGCAGAAGGAGTTGAGACAAAAGAGGATATGCTCATGCTTCAAAAATTAGGTTGTAGCCATTATCAAGGGTACTACTTCTCAAAACCACAGCCTATAGATAAGATTACTATCGATAAGGGGGGGGGTTCTAGCTTAAGTTGAGAGATTATTACTCCACCAACAAAATATCTAAATATTTGATGCTATAATTTCGTTCATAATCAAGGCAGATTTTTGCCGTACTAGCTGTAGCTAATTCAAGAAAATCTAAAGAAGAGTATGGGCAAAAGTTTAGCACCCCTTTTGGGAGGACGATAAGAGGTAAGGTGCATAATGCACCTTATTTATTAGTGTATAAAGATATTTGGTACGATAAGTGGGTACTTTTTTAGCTTTCTAAAGATATGTTTGCGAACAACTTGGCGAAGCTCTGCTTCGAAGGCTTTATGATTGAGTATGAGTCCCTCTCTCATATTGATAAGGAACTGTTCGATGATGCCCTCTATCTCTTTTGCAAAGGCTTTATCTTGTCTATCGCCTACTAGACCAAAAGAGGTTACACGAGGTTTGTCTATCATCTTCGCTGTCTCTTGTGAGATTTGTGCTACGATGATAACTACGCCATCGTTTGCAAGTTTTTGTCTATCAATAACGATATCATCATCTATCTCATCATTGTTTTGGTTGTCTATATAGGTTTTGCCAACCTTAACGCTTTTAACCTTTTTCATATATTTTGGAGTAACTTCGATGCTTTCTCCATCTGTCATAAGATAGATATTTCGCTCAGGGATACCACACTCTAGGGCAGTTTGCTTATGTCGCATGATATGGTTATACTCTCCATGCACTGGCAAGAAGAACTTTGGCTGTACAAGGCGAAGCATAAGTTGCTGCTCACCGATAGAGGCATGACCTGAGACATGAATATCTCTTGAGTTTTCAACCTTCGCTCCACATCTTTGGAGATAGTTAAGCATCTGAGAGATACTTGCCTCATTTCCAGGGATAGCACGAGAACTAAGTACTACAAGATCGGTTGGCTTGATCTTGATATGGCGATGTTCACCTATAGCCATTCTAAAGAGTGCTGAGCTAGGCTCTCCTTGACTACCAGTAGTAACGATCAGCACCTCTTTATCGTTCATATGTGCTACCTCTTCTGGATCGATGAAGATGTTTTTAGGTAAGCGGATATAGTCATACTGCATTGCGACCTCTAGGTTTCGCTCCATACTGCGTCCTATGACACACACTTTTCTACCATACTTGATGCCTTGTTGGATCGCTTGATAGATACGGTGGATGTTGGAGCTAAATGTTGAGAGGATTACGCGTCCTTCAGCCTTATAAAATACACGATCAAGAGCTGGAGCAACGCGTGTTTCACTAGGAGTTGGATCCCAGTTATAGGAGTTTGTAGAGTCGCTTAAAAGACAAAGAACTCCCCTCTCTCCATAGTAGGCAAGACGCTGAAGATCTGCTGGATAGCCATCTACTGGAGTATGGTCGATCTTGAAGTCTCCTGTATGGATGATCGTTCCAGCCTCGGTTGTGATAGCTAGTGATGAGGCATCGATGATGGAGTGAGTCATATGGATCCACTCTATCTCAAAATCATTGCCTATTTTATAAACCTTTCTCTTCTCCACTGGAGTAAAGTAGCGTCTATACTCCTTCATCTTATGCTCATCAAATTTATTGCCAATCATAGCAAGTGGAAGAGGTGTTCCATAGATAGGAAACTGCATCTCTCTAAAGAGATATGGTACTGCACCGATATGATCTTCATGAGCGTGTGTGATAATGATAGCAACGATCTTATCTTTGATCTGCTTTAGATAGCTAAAATCAGGAACAAGGATATCGACTCCATGCATCTCCTCATCAGGAAAGCTCATCCCAACATCGATAATGATCGCCTCTTTTTCAGTTTCAAAAACTGTAATGTTTCCACCGATTTCACCTAAACCACCTAGTGGGGTTATGCGTATCTTTGATTTTGTTCCGAGATTGAGTTTGTTGTGTGGATTGAGTCTTCTTTTTTGGATCTCATGGTTTTTATCGACAAACTCTCTTAAAATCGCATCTGTTGGTGCATTGTGGCTTCGGCGTCTTTTGTTTTTGCTGTTTTGGTTTTGTCTGTTGGTATTGTTTCTATTTTGTGGGTTGCTTCTGTTTTGGTTGTTTGTTCTGTTGTTTGGACGTCTATTGTTTTGTGGGCGTCTTTGTTGTTGGGACTTTTGTCCATCTTGTGTCTGTTTTGGTGTGCTTGAGGCACTTTGAGTGTTTTCTGCCATCCGAACTCTCCTTATTTTAAAAGCGTATAGAGTTGGTGATAGTCATCTGTAGAAAGTTCATGAGGTCGAATCGTGGAGGAGAGATCAAGCTCTTTTAGGATATCTGATATCTTCTCTTTGTTATAGGTGCTTGAGAGATTTTTGGCAAGTGTTTTTCGTGGTTGCTTAAAGCAGATCCTTAAAAAACGCTCAAATCCCTCATCGCTTCGACTTGTTCGCTTACTTAGAAGCATAACCGCCGAGTCAACTTTTGGTGCCGGTTCGAAAGAGGAGGGAGGTACGATCTGCGTGATCCTACACTCAGCGATACTTTGAGCGATAACACTCAGTGCTCCAAACTCCTTTTGTCCACTTTTGGCACAAAATTTTTGTGCCACCTCTAGTTGTACCATAACAAGGATATTTTCACACTTTTCGTCTGCTAATGCTTTGAGAACTATATTTGTGGCGATATAGTATGGCAAATTTGCCACTAGATCATATCGCCTCTTTAGTAAACTCTCTTGCCAGACCTCAAGCACATCTTTGCAATGAAGATGCAATCTCCCATCTGCTAACTCTTTTTCAAATCTCTCTTGTAGCAGCACACACAATTCGGTATCTACCTCAAAAGCTTCTACACTTTTGACATTGACCAAATATTTGGTCAAATCACCTAACCCAGGCCCAATCTCAGCAATCTTGTTGTCGTTGTTGGGCATCGATTCGATGATCTTTGTTAGAACACTCTCATCTTTTAAGAAGTTCTGTCCAAACTTTTTCTTCGCTTTTATCATCGGAGTATCTTAGCACTACTTTACTTACATTTAGATAACGGCGATATAATTTCTTAAAAGTTTGTTTGATAGGTTGGATATGGCTATAGAGATAAAAGATGAGTGGACTCAAGAGGAGTTTTTACGAGCTAAGAGGGAGTTTGAGAGCAAAGGTAGAAAAGTAGTACTTGTAGATACCATCCTCTCGCCTATAGAGATGCAAGATGTTATCACCTATAACCCTTATGAAATGCAAAAATATCCAAAGGGGAGCATCTTTGTTTTTTACTGCGATAGTGGAAAGGCAACAAAAGAGCGTTTATCAGAGTATAAAGCGAAGTTTCCTGAGTATCACTGTATTTCACTTAGAGGTGGAAAAGGGTACTGGAGGAAGTATATGCGAGTGAGTGATGAAGCATAAGATAGATCAATATCTCAAGCTTTTAAAGCAGGAGCACTTTTTTGAGGCACATGAAGTGCTAGAGGAGTTTTGGTTTCCACGGCGTTTTGAAAAGAGTGATGAGGTACAGCTTGTGAGAGGACTGATCAATGCAGCAGTGAGCTTTGAGCTGATAAAAAGAGGGCGTATAGAGGCAAGTAAGAGGGTGTGGCGTAACTATCTTAAATATCGCACTTTACTTTATAAAGTTGTCTCAAAAGAGTATAATGAATATCATCGTGCCATACGCACAGTCGATATGATCAAAAGAGAATTGGAGAGGATGTAGTGTTTAGAAGGTTTTATATTTTGTTTTTTGTTTTTTTGTTTCTTGTGATTACGCCTTTGGAGGCACTTATAACGATCGCTCCGGTTGAGTTAGGTGAAGATCCTGGATATAGTGCCAATGTAGGAGTGTCTCTCTCTACTAAGCGAGGCAATTCTGATGTTGATTCTTATAAAATGGCAACACGAGTACAGTATGATAACAATGAAAGCTATGTTACATGGCTCCAGTTATCAGGAGAGTATGGCAAGGCAAGTGGCGTTAAAAATGTCCAAAAACTCTATGCCCATCTTCGATATATCCATAACATCACAGACAAATATCATGTGTATGAAGTAGCACTACAGACAGAAGAGGATGAGTTTCGCTTGATCCAGCATCGCCGTCTTGTTGCACTGGGATATAGGCAACGTTTTTTTCATGACAATCAAAAGCTCAAAGCTTTTATAGGTATCGGCACAATTTTTGAAAATATCCACTACATATCGGCTAATGAAAATCCAGATGAAAATAATATTCGGATAAATAGCTACGCATCGATCACTTATGCTTTTAAAGAGGATATGAAAACAAGTTTCATCAGTTACTATCAGCCAAAATTTGATGATATCTCTGACTTTGTAACAGTCAATACTTTAGAGCTCAAACTAAAAATCATCGATGCGCTCTATTTGAACTTTAGTGTACATTATGATTATGATTCGCATCCTGCTGTAGGTGTTGCAAGTAGATATGACTTCTCACAGGATACCTCTTTTATTTATCAGTTTTGATGTGGATTTTTGAAAAAGATGCAGACTCCAAAAAGCAAAAAGAGCGATTATTGATGAGATAAGGAAGAGATAGTTTGGTAAATACTCATAGATATATCCAGCAAGAATGGCTCCAACTAGTGATCCAAGACCATAACTGATGCCAGAGAAGAGTTGTTGTGCTAGAGCTTTGTTGTGATAGCGGACAAAGAGATAGCTAATGGCTGCACTATGAAAAAGAGCAAAACTAAGTGCATGGAGAGACTGAGCAAGAAACATCACCCAAAGTGTATCAGCAAATGCAAAAACTAAAAACCAGCGAAGAGCTGTAGCTACTATACTCAATTGTAAAATCAAAAGAAGGTTTTTTTGGAGGAGTTTACCTTGAAAGTAGAGCATCACTATCTCAATAAGTACTCCAAAACTCCATAGATAGATCGTTGTTTGCATACTTATACCATGAGCAGTCTCATATATAGTAAAAAAGTTATAAAAGGCACCAAAACTCACCTGCATTAGAGCAAATCCAAGCCAGAGTTGCCAATCTTTCAAAAGAGAGATCCCATTTTTTTGATCGTTACGCTCATTATGTATAGGCGATGCGTGATTGACAACAAAAATAGCAATGATAATAGTTGCAACACTTAAAATAAAAAGAGAGTTTAGAGCATTTTCTGGATTTTCTAAGAAGTGAACAAGTATAAGTGCAACTGCCATAAAGCCAATAGATCCAAAGAGTCTTGATTTACCATAACGCTCTTTTCCAATCTCATGAAGTGATATGAGTTCCACATAAGGGAGTATCAAACTTAGACCAATACCAAAAAAGATATTGCTTAAAAGAAGAGCATAAAAGTTATAAAGTGAGAAGCACATAGCACTAACACTGACAAAGAGTATAACTAAAGCAGTAAAAAAGGCACTTTTGTTAAGTTCAAAACCGCGTATAAACAGAAGTGGAACCAAAAAACGCACCAATGGAGCAGCAGAAAATATAATACCTATCTGTGATGCACTATAACCACTTTGCTCAAGCACTTTAGGCAAAAAGATGATATAGACACCTATAACCGAAAAATAGAAAAAATAGAAGAGTGAAGTTAAATAAATCATAGGCGAATTTTACCAAAAGATTTGTTTTGTGGAATGATAAGTAAAACTTAAGACAAAATTCAATAATATTGTGTACTGTTTAGCAAAGGAGAAGGATGATGCTAAGAGAGTTGCAACCAGATGACTTTATCGTCTCAAAGACTGATACAAAAGGTCGTATAACATATGTAAATAGAATTTTTATGGATTTGGCAGAGTATAAGGAAGAGGAGCTATTGGGTAAGCCTCATAATATAGTTCGTCATCCAAAGATGCCACGAGCAGTTTTTAAACTACTGTGGGATCGTATCCAAAATAAGCAAGAGATTTTTGCATTTGTTATAAATAAAACAAAAAACAATAACGAATACTGGGTCTTTGCCAATGTTACAGCAAGTTTAGATCAATATGGAAATATTATAGGATACTACTCTGTACGCCGCAAACCAAACCCAAAAGCACTGCAAATCATTGAACCTCTTTATGCAAAGATGCTTGAGGCTGAGAAGCGTGGGGGAATAGATGCAGGGATGAAGGTATTACAAGATGCACTTAAAGAGGAGGGGGTTGATTATGATGAATTTGTCATCACTATTCAAAAATAGGCAGTCACTGGCACTTTTGATTGTGGCGTTAGTGGCATGTTTCTATGCACTTTTTGTTTCGGAGTTTATTTTAGCGGCAGTTATTGCAGTAGGGGTTGTTGGAGCTCTCTTTATTCCATCAGAGTTACAAAACACTCAAGCAAACGATCTTCATGGGCGTATTGTCAATGTAGTTGTAGATGCGGCAAAGGGTAAACTAGAGGGGCGTATAACGCATATTCCAGAAGATGGATCTAAAACTTCTGAACTTGCATGGGCGGTAAATGATATGCTTGATCAGGTAGAAGCATTTATGCGTGAGACACAAACGACGATAGAGTTTGCCTCAGAGGGGAAAACATATCGCGTCGCTTGTGAAAAGGGACTCCATGGAACATATGCATATGTTGCAGCTAAACTCAATAAAGCGATATCAGCTATCAATACTGGATATGTCGCACGGATTAGAGATGAGATGTCGCAACAATTTGGTAAGCTCAATGGTGGTATGCAAGCGGGTCTTTCTATCATACAAAGTGATATATCTACAACTACAGAAAGTGCAGATGCGATAGAGGCTGCAGCAAAAGAGACTGCAGAAGAATCTCAAAAGAGTTTAGAGAGTGTGATCCAAATCAGTGAGCATCTTACACATCTTGTGGAGCTTATCAACTCTAGTCATGAGGGGATTGTTGGATTGGAGAGTAGGACGAAAGAGATAAGTGAAGTGGTCTCTTTGATCAAAGATATCGCTGAACAGACAAATCTTCTTGCACTTAATGCTGCGATCGAAGCTGCTAGAGCGGGAGAGCATGGTCGTGGTTTTGCTGTGGTTGCTGATGAGGTTAGAAAACTTGCTGAGAGAACACAAAAGGCAACAACTGAGATAGAGATCAACATCTCAACACTTCAACAAGAGGCAAATGAGATGCGAGAAAACTCAGATAATATTGCTCAGATTGCACAAAGTTCTACAGATGTGATCCATGAGTTTGAACATACATTTAAAGCACTAAATCAACAGGCAACAGAGTCCTCAAGACTCTCAGTTGGTATCAAAAATAGACTCTATACAACACTTATAAAGGTTGATCATATCATCTTCAAATCCAATGCTTACCATGCAGTCTTGACAGTTGATAAAAATGCTCATTTTGCAGATCACTATCAGTGTCGCCTAGGACAGTGGTACTATGAAGGAAAAGGTAAAGAGCAGTTTAGCTCCTTATCAGCCTATAAAGAGATGGAAGCACCTCATGCAACTGTACACAAGAAAGTTCTTACTAACATGGAGTATGTAAAAAAAGATATAGTCTTTAAAGGGAGCAATCCACAAATAATTGTACAAAACTTTAAAGAGATGGAGGGTGCTTCCAATACGCTTTATGAAAAACTTGATAAGCTTACTGCAGAGTATGAGCAGAAGTATCTTGTTTAACATCTATTGACCACTCTTTTTTATACTTTCTAGAGTGGTTATAGCCACATTTAGAAACCAGATCAGTTTACTTCTCCTTTCCTCCTAAACAAAACTGATCTGGTTTTTGTTAAAAAAGTGTTACATATATACTCATTTTTATAATTTTGTGATATTTGGAAAATTTATAAATATTATAAAAATAGTATCAAATCCCTCTTTTTTCTCTATAATTATAATCAATACTTATAAAAACTCATTAAAAAATAGGAATTTTGTAAGAAATTGGAACAAAAATATCATAAATTATCAAATTTTTATCAAAAAATGTATTGGTTGTTTTGAAAAAATTGATCTATAATATCTTCAGCAAAAGCAAAAAACATATTTTTGTAGTTTGCTTTTATAGAACTCTTTAACCCAAATTTTGCAATAGAGGATTAAAAACTTTATCTATCATTGCACACAAGGCACATTCATTAAAAATATACACTACCAAAAAGGTAGCTTTATATTTTTACTAAACATCCCTTATGCACAAGCATAGACAAATTTTAGAAATCTCTATTGCAAAATTTGGGTTTAAGGAGAATTGGATGAAAAGAGAAATCAAATTAGCACTTAGTGTAACTTTAGTACTTGGTGCAACATCTGCATTTGCAACAAATGGATCAAACTTGATAGGATATGGTGCAAAGACTCGTGCGACGGTGCAGGTATAGCGATAAATCATGGTGCAGAGTCAGCACTGACAAACCCTGCGATGATAGCTAAGATGAAAAAAGAGCATGAGATCACTTTTGGTGGTACGATTTTCCTACCAGATGTAAAAAATACAAACAATGTAGGAGGAGGTGCATCAGGTGCAACAAGTGATGCAGATTTGAGTATCATACCAGAGGTTTCTTTATCAACAAAGGTCAATGATAACTTCTACTGGGGTATAGGTATGTGGGGGAACTGCTGGTATGGGGGTTGATTATAGAGAGACAAAACCAGCAGCACAAGGTGGAACACAGTTTCAGATGGTTACATACCTTCAGCTTATGCAGTTTGGAGTGCCTTTAGCTTATACAACTGATGGCTTTAGTATAGCATTTACACCTATTTTGCAATATGGTGCACTTGATATCAACTATCTAAATCCTTCAGAAGATGTGCAAACTGGTTCTGGAGTTGCACAAGATCTTGAGTTTGGATATAACATAGGTTTGGCCTATGCGATCGATGGAGTGACAGTTGGTATGGTCTATAAATCTCAAATCGATATGGACTATAAAGATCAACTACCAACTGCAATGAAAGGTTTTAGAGTAAACTATAATAACACAAAGCTCTCTACTCCTGCAGAGATTGGTCTAGGTGTTGCTTATAGTGAAGGTGAGCATACTGTGGCATTTGATTATAAGCAGATCAAGTGGTCATCAGCAAAGGGGTATGAGGACTTTAAGTGGGATGACCAAGATGTCTTTGCTTTAGGATATGAGTATAAAACAAAAGAGTGGGCAGCAAGAGTGGGTTATAACTATGCAAGTAGTCCTATAAGTGAGCAAACTGATGGATTGATCAATACATTTAACCTCTTAGGCTTCCCTGCGATAGTTGAGAGTCACTATACAGTGGGTGGATCTTATGCATTTGATGAGACAACATCTCTTGATGCTGCATTGACATATGCACCAGAGGTTAGCCAAACTTATAAAAACTTTGCCAACCAAGATATCACAACAAAACACTCTCAAACTGCAGTTTCTGTTCAGTTAAACTACGCATTTTAAGCAAAAGCCCAATAAAGCATCTTCGCTTTATTGGGTTTAGCGTAAACAGCAACGCTTAAACTTTTTGCCACTTCTACAAGGGCAGGGGATATTTCGCTCTATTTTATTACTCCACCAACAAAATATCTAAATATTTGATGCTATAATTTCGTTCATAATCAAGGCAGATTTTCGCAGGACTAGCCGTAGCTAATTCAAGAAAATCTAACGAAGAGTATGGGCGAAAGTATAGCACCCCTTTGGGGGAGGACGATAAGAGGCAATCTGCAAGCAGATAATTTTTCAAGTTACCTACGGGTAGCTCTTCAAAATTCTCTACTTCCATCTTACCTCTTCTCGTCTTCTGAAATATTGAGATATTTTGTAGGTGGAGTAATAATATTATGAAAAAAGAATCTAAAAAAAGTGCAGTATGTATCATAAGTGGTGGTATGGACTCTACTCTTGCAGCTTATATGATGAAAGCAAAAGGGTATGAGATCATCGCTGTTCATTTTAACTATGGACAAAGAACAGAGCAAAAAGAGCTGGAGTGTTTTGAGAGTATCTGTAACAGACTTAAAGTAAAAGAGAGTTATGTGCTAGATATGGAGTTTTTTAAGCAACTTGGTGCTTCAGCTCTTACTGATAAAAGTATAGATGTACCAACAGGTGGGATAGAGGAGGGGATTCCAGTAACTTATGTTCCTTTTAGAAATGGTATCTTTCTCTCTATGGCAGCAGCTTTAGCTGAGAAACACTCTGCAAGTGTGATTGCTATAGGGGTTGTTGAAGAGGATAGTA